>ERZ857827.296-NODE-296-length-75031-cov-14.905797_pt1 | contig 75031 bp, 51 predicted proteins | sample MGYA00519761_ERZ857827 | MGnify/ENA primary metagenome ERZ857827 (study PRJEB31778, sample SAMEA3449370) | human gut metagenome | biome: human gut; feature: human-associated habitat; material: faeces | place: United Kingdom | collected 2010/2012 ... | reverse complement strand
GCGAAGCGTCCCTGCCAGTAACTTTGCGCGTCCGCAGACGCGCCCCCAAGCTGCTTTCCCCCAAGATTCCGTGAAGAAGCAAAAAATCCGCCGTTTTCGGATAATTTCGTTCTCCACTCAGCTTGTGTTTATGCGGCGCGGATGGTATAATCATGGTTAGTATAATCTAACCGTTGGATGAAGAAGGATTCTCATGAATTTGAAGCGATTTCAGCGGGACTGTCTGCTCGGTGCGCTCGGCTGGTTCCTGATGCTCATCGGCGACCTGTGCCTGAGCGCGATTCCCGCCAGCCAAGGCTCCACCACGCGGCGCTGTGCATTTGGATGCTGGAGAACGCGGTTTGGGCGGCGCTTGAGCGGAAGAAAGTGCGCGCATAACGGCAATCAGGGCGCGTCAGCATATCCTTCCACATACCCTGTCGCCACGCCCTCATACGCATTCGTTGCCGGATCGGAGGATTTGCGCGCCTGCACCGTCAGGCAAGTGCCCGTGAATCGCAGCAGCATGTCCACGCCGCAGGGGGCATCGTCGATGATTTGGCAGCGGACGCGCAGCAGATTCCCGTTTTCATCCGCCGACACCCAGCCGCCGGAGGATAGCATTGTGCGCCCCGGCCATCCGGGAAATTCACTTACGCGGTTCTCCCCCAGCCCGAATTGCAGCGGATGCCGCCCGCGCGCGTTCTCCCAAATCAGCGTGTTTCCCCGCAGTTCCACGCGCCCCAGCCCCAGCGGGTTCGGCGCGGCGAAATGGTACACAGGCGACGCATCCAGCGCGCACGCGGGATTGTTCCCCAGCGGCTGCATTTCGGGCGACAGGCGAACAGGCGACATATCCTCCATGCCGCAGTAGGGGTAGATTTCGTCGAAGAAGGCGTTGTAGATGCGCTGCACGCCGATGGGGTCAAGGCGCGTGTCGGCAATCGTGCACAGGCAGACGTCCTTCTCCGGACACACCACGGCAAGCTGCCCGCCCATGCCGTACATCGCCCAGCCCGCGCGCGTCATCCACACCTGCCAGCCGTAGCCGTAGCGCTCTTCCTCGTTCGCGCACAGGCAATTGTCGATGTGCTTTTTCGTCATCTCCCGGCAGAACCATTCCGGCAGAATTCCGCGCCCGCCGTCCATCACCAGCCGCGTCACCTTGTGCAAATCGCGCAGGGACATGCACAGCCCCGTGCCGCCCTGGCAGGTGCCCGCGGGATCGCACAGCCAATGCTTCTCGTCGTCTGCGCCAAGGGGCGTGAACACCCGCTCGTTCAGGTAGTCCATCACCTGCTGCCCGGTCAGCCGCGCCACCAGCGCCGCCAGCACCTGCGAACAGCCCGTATCGTAGTGGAACACCGTGCCCGGTTCGTGGGTGGGTTCGGCGGTGAAGAACGGCTTCGTCCAGTCGTCGTCGGTTTCGCGGTAGACGGTGGCGCGGTAGCACGTCGCCATCCGCAGCATATCGCGGATTTTCAGGCGCATCAGGCGCGCATCCGGTTTTTCGGGCAGGAAGTCGCGGAAGTAGTCGGCAATGCGGTCATCCAGCGAAATTTTTTCTTCGTCCAGCAGGAGGCCGATGGCAAGCGCCGTCATGGATTTGGACACCGAGTACATCCGGTGCGCCTTCCCCTCCTCAAACGGCGGATAGTACGCCGTCGCCTTCACTTCGCCCCGCACGTCAAGGATGAAGCCGTGCATACACACACTTTCGCGCTTCAGGCGGCTCACAAAATTTTCCACGCGGGTTGCCAAGCGCTGGTCAAGCATGGGGTTCACTCCCTTCGTAGGCACAGGCCGCCTGAATGTACGCGCCTGTCCCCTTGATATCGTAGCTGCCTACGGTTTCCGAAATATAGTAGTCATACGACCCGTCGCGGTACGCCTCCGTTTTTCCGCCCAGCCCCGCGCCGTAGCACGTTTTCGCCAGAAACAGCGTGCCATCCCGCATCTGCCCGACGAAATGCCGCTGAATCGCCCGGAAGCTCTCCTGCGCCGCCGTCAGCATCCAGTCAGGCAGCTGATGATTCGCCGCCGCCTTCAAAATCGCCGCCGTCATCAGGCACGAACCGGAGGATTCCAGATAATTCCCCTCGCGGCCGGGGCAGTCCAGCACTTGCAGCCACGCGCCGTCCACGCGGATTTCCAGCATCCGCGCGCTGATTTTCTCCATCAGCGCCCGCAGCGGCTCAAAGCATTCGTGATTTTCCGGCAGCAGCGCCAGCACATCCGCCAACCCCAGCATATACCAGCCGACAGCGCGCCCCCACGCGTGCGCCGAGCGCCCCGTCTCCGGGTCTGACCACTGCTGCGCGCGAGATTCGTCCCACCCGTGGTGATTCAGCCGCGTTTTCGGCTCATAGGTGTGCTCATACGCCAATTGCAGCTGTTTCGCCGCGTCGCGGATGCCCGCATCGCGAATGCCCGCATCGTCCTCCGCCATCAGGCAGTATTCCACATAGAACGGCGCGGACATATGCAGCCCATCCAGCCACATTTGGTAGGGGTAGCACTTTTTGTGCCAGAATCCCCCGTCGGATGTGCGCGGCTGCCGGCGCAGCTGGTCGCGCAGCACGTCCGCCGCCCGCAGGTACTTTTTATCCCCCGTCGCCTTGTAGAGATACAGCAGCTGCCGCCCGTTGCAAATGTAGTCCAGATTGAACTCATCGAGCGTGTAGTCGCGAATCGCGCCGCTTTCATCCGTCACGAACGTGTCCATCGCGTCCTTGATGTAATCGAAATACTTCTTTTCGCCCGTCATGGCGTACAGCGCCTCCATGCCGCGCCACGCCACGCCATAGTCATAGCTCCAGCGGCTGGTCAGCAGGCCGTAACGCTTCATCAGGCAATCCGCCATTTTCGCGGCGGATTTCGGCAGAAACTCCTTCATTGCGCTTCCTCCAACAATGTCTGTGCAATCCGCACGGCGCGTCATTTTTCCTTTATTATCATACCATGAACACAGCGATAGATAAAGGGCTTTCCGGAAAATTCTCATCAAAATCCTTTGCCGTTCCTGTCCTTTGTGCGGTGTTATACTATTTCCAAATGAGAATGCGCCAAGATGCGCCGCGAATTTTTCGCTCTGGCTAACGGGGGTGGAATGCAGCGTAGCAGCGCTACGCTAAATGGAACGACCGGACGACAGAGCGGAAAAGGCGCAAGCAGATGGCGCAGGTGAATTTGGAAATAGTATTACCTTAATTTATGCTGTTTTCTTTGTAGATTCCGCAAAAAGTGCAGCAAACCGTTGCCGTTGTGATATGATGCGAATCGAAGGCGATGTGGTTGAAAAATCGCCAAATAAGAATGGAGGAATTTCCATGAAGAAGCTGCTTTCCATCGCTCTGTCCCTGTGCCTGCTCCTGTCCGTCGCGCTGGCGGACGTCACCCTGACCAAGGTCTACAAGAATGAGGACCTCGTGTCCAACACCTTCCACAACGGCTTTGTGACCGCTATCGGCATGACCGGCGAGAACACCGTCGTCCTCAAGGATGACGGCACCTACGAGTACACCAAGCGCCTGATGCAGACCGCGGAAGACGGCACCGTGGCGGCGGATCTCGTTTACACCTTCACCGGCACTTACACGAAGGATGGCGACACGGTCGTTTTGATGTTCCCGACGGCTGGCACCGCGTCTGAAAACTGGGGTTCTCTGGCGGGCTCCTACTTCCAGAACACGGAAAACGCTTCCTTCGCGGACAGCGACTACGCGGCGGGCGTTGTGCAGTGCAAGGAAGCGGAAAGCCATCTGATCGCCGACCTGTTTGAAGGCCCGTATCTGCTGGACAGCCTGACCACCTCCGACGCGGCGTTTGACGCGGAGGAATGCACCGTGACCATCACCATCAGCGGCGACACCTTTGACTATGTGATTACCAATTCCGACGACGACTAATGCTTATCCCCAAAGTGTTAGTAAGTCCGGAAAATCCTCGCGGGGAGGGCGATGCGCCTTCCCCATTTTCTTTCGCATGAAAAGGAGAAAATCATGAGTGCTGCGAAGAAGGGTATGAAAAAAAGTACCTATTTAATTATCTGGACGCTGGTGATTGCGCTACTGTGCAGTGCCGTCGGCGTCGTCAACTACGAAGCGCTGTATTGGGATTCCGCCCTGACGCTGTACTTCGGCGAAGTCGGCGTGAAGAACGTTTCCACCGTGACGTTTGACACGGACGACCATGCGCAGGTGGCGAACCTGATTGTCGCCGAAGGCGCGGTGCTGCTGAAGAACGAAAAGAACGCGCTGCCCATGAAGGGCGGCAAAATCAGCCTCTTTGGCATCGACAACAAGAACGGCGTTTTGCAGAAGGTGCTGGAGGATGAGGGCTTCACGGTCAACCCCACGCTGGCTGCCTTCTATGCCGCGTCCAGCCACTCCTCCGGCGCGGGCAGCCTGTCGGCAGGCAACGGCTCCGAAACCGGCGGCTGGGTGATTGACGAAGTGCCGCAGAGCGAATATACGGCGGACGTCAAGGCCTCCTACAAGGATTACAACGATGCTGCCGTCGTCGTGCTTATGCGCACGGGCGCGGAAGGCAACGACCTGCCGTATGACATGTCCCGCTACGGCGGCTCGGCGGATGAAAACTATCTGGAGCTGAACAAGGACGAAAAGGAACTGCTTGCCGAGGTGCATAAATCCTTCGACAAGGTGATTGTGCTCATCAGCTCCGCCAACGCCATGCAGATGGACTTTGTGGACAAGGCGGAATACGGCATTGACGCGGTGCTGTGGTATGCTCGTCCGGCGGGCGGCATCGGCTCGATTGCCAAGATTTTGTCCGGCGCCATCAACCCCTCCGGCCGTCTGGTGGACACCTATGTGCACGACAACCTGTCCTCCGCCGCCATGCAGAACTTCGGCGACTACCGCTATGTGAACGAGGACGGCTCCCTCTCCGGCTATTCCTATGTGAACTACGCGGAAGGCATCTATGTCGGCTACAAGTACTATGAAACCCGCTATGAGGATGCTGTGCTCAAGCAGGGCAACGCGGGCGATTACGATTACGCCGCCACCGTCGCCTATCCTTTCGGCTATGGTCTGAGCTACACTGATTTTGAGTGGTCTGACCTGAAGGTGGACTGGGACGGCGACCTCTGCACCGCGTCGGTCACGGTGAAGAACACCGGCTTCACCTCCGGCAAGGATGTTGTGGAATTCTACGTCCAGTCGCCCTACATCCCCGGCGGCGTGGAAAAGGCGGCTGTGGCGCTGGCGCAGTACGTCAAGACATCTGAGCTTGCCCCCGGCGAGTCGCAGCGCGTGTCCGTCACCTTCTCCAAGCAGGACATTGCCAGCTACGATGCAAAGGACGCTAAGACCTATGTGATTGACGCGGGCGACTGGTATGTGACCGCTGCCCATGATGCACACGAAGCCGTGAACAACGTGCTTGCCGCAAAGGGCAAGACCACGGCGGACGGCATGACCGCAAACGGCAACACGGCGATGGCAGCCAAGTACACCGTTTCCGAGCGGGAACTGCTGAACAAGGACGCTGTTTCCGGCGCGGAAGTGACCAACCAGCTTGATGATATCGTCTATGCGGACGACACGGTGTATCTCTCCCGCTCCGATTGGTCTGTGATGGACAATAACGGCCTGGAATACGCCACCGGTGTTGCGAAGGGCGTATCCAACGTCGGCAACATCTCCGGCGACGTGCCGACCTATGTGATTTCCGACGACCTGCGGGCGAAATTCGAGCTGAAGGGCTTTGCGGCTTCTCTGAACCCGACAGACCCGACGGATGCTGCCCTGTATCCCGGCAAGGAAGCCTACACCTACGGCGCGAAGAACAATTTGAAGCTGATCGACATGGTGGGGCTGGACTACAACGACCCGAAGTGGGATCTGCTGCTGGATGAACTCAAGCTCTCCGAGATGCATCAGCTGTTCAACAAGTCCGGCTGGGGCTCTCTGGCGGTGGAATCCGTTGGCAAGCCCAAGACGTATGAGTATGACGCGCCGCACGGCATTGCGAACTTCCTGACGGACGCGGTCATCTACTCCTACCCCTGCGCAACAATGACGGCGGCAACGTGGAGTCAGGACGTTCAGCGCATCTACGGCAACGCCATCGGCGAAGACGCGATTGCGTCCAACACCGAGGGCTGGTACGCGCCCGGCATCAACATCCACCGCACCCCCTTCGGCGCGCGCAACTACGAATACTACTCCGAGGATGCTGTGCTGACCGGTCTTTGCTCCGCGGCGGTCTGCGCGGGCGTTGAAGCGCACGGTATGCACGCTTACATCAAGCACTTTGTCATGAACGACGCCGACACCAACCGCGCCGCCAACGGCTGTGTGGCTGTGTGGGGCACGGAACAGGCTGCCCGTGAAATCTACCTCAAGCCCTTCCAGTATTCCATCCAGAAGGGCGGCGCACAGGGCATCATGCTGACCATGTGCCGCGTCGGCTGGCAGTTCACCTTCGGCTCCTATCCGCTGATGAGCGCCATCTGCCGCAACGAATGGGGCTGGCACGGCTGCTACATCACCGACTACACCACCACCATGAAGGGCGCTGGCGCTGACCAGTATCTGGCGGCGGGCGGCACGCTCATTCACGCGACCGCGGAACAGTCGCTCAGCGACGTTAAATCCGGCTGGTGCCGCAAGCTGATTCGCGAAGCCGTGCATCAGATTCTCTACAACACGGCAAACTCGCTGGCGGTTGACCCCGCCTATGCGGCGATGCTGAATCAGGACAAGGACGGTGCGGAAGAAACGACTGCCCCGGCGGTTGAGGAGCAGAAGGGCTTCCTGCACGGCATGGCATGGTACAAGGTTGTGCTGTACGGCTTTGACATTCTGATGGCGCTTGTGCTGGTGTTCATGGCAATTCGCGTATACAGCAAAGTGCCGATGACCGAGGAGCAGTTCCAGAACCGCAAGCGGATGAGCAAGAATGGCAAGCGCATCATGTGGATTGTGATTGCCGTCGCCGTCATCGCGATTGCAGTTGTCTTCTACCTCTGGGCTTGGCCGCTGCTTGTCAAGGCGTTCAAGATTTAATCCCGTTTTCCGGGGCTTCGGAGTGTTCCGGAGCCCCATTTTGTACAAGAAAGCCTTGCAAGGAGGACATTATGCTGTCTGGGAAGAAAATCTTGTCGGCGGTGCTCTCTGCCGCTCTGCTGCTGCCCGCCGCCTCGGCGCTGGCAGAGGACGACGCGTTTGCGGCGGAAATCGAGCGCCGCTATACCGTGCCCAGCATCGACAACCGCAGCGAAGTGCGCTGGTGGATGGCGGAAGCGGGCCATACGGACGAGACCATCCGCGCGGAAATTCAGGCGATGTACGACGGCGGTTTTCGCGGCGTGGAGCTGTGTGCGCAGGGCGAAGACGAAATCAGCGAAGCGGACTACGGCTACGGCTCTGCGCAGTGGGATCACGACTTGAAGCTGGCAATGAACACGGCGCTGGACTTGGGAATGACCGTCTCCCTCACCTCCGGCACAAACTGGGCGACCGCCAACGTCCCCGGTCTTGACCCGCACAGTCAGGGCGCAAGCCAGATTGTCGTGGACATTGTGGAATACATCAAAGCAGGGGCGAGCCGAAGCGGGGCAATCCCCATGCAGAAGAAAGTCGGCAGCAAGGTCTACCCCATTGAGCCGACGGCAAAGCTGATTGGCGTTTTTGCCGTGCCGCAGACGAGCGGCAACAAGGCAAAGCCCATCGTGACGGACGGAACGGGCATCATCGAGCTGACCGACAAGCTTGTCTACAAAGCGGACGGCACGATTACGCTGGACTGGACGCCGGAAAACGCCGAATCGAAGTACCGCCTGTTCTACTACTGGCAGCAGGGCGCAATGCAGGAATCCCACCCCGCCGCTGAAACCGCGTACTGCATCAACTACTTTGATGAAGCGGGCATTGAAGCGCTGAAGGAATACTGGCTGGCGCACATTCTGGACGACGAAGCGCTGAATGCCAAGATTCAGGCGGGCGACGTGCAGCTGTTCATGGATTCGCTGGAAATCAGCACCGAATACGGCTGCGCGTTCTGGTGCGACGACATGGCGGAAGAATTTCTGGCGCGCAAGGGCTATGACATTCGTCCGTACCTGTACCTGACCATCGGTCTGCCGGATCTGTTCTACTGGGATGCCGTGGACTACGGCAGCTATGATTTGGCGGACAAAACCATGCGCGAAAAGGTGCTCAACGACCTCTTTGACGTGCAGACGCAGCTCTACCGCGAACGGATGCTGGAGCCGCTGCGCGCGTGGCTGCACGAATACGGCATCAAGACCCGCGCGCAAATCAGCTATGGGCAGCGGCTGGAAATCTCCGAGCCCATCATGAGCGTGGATTATCCGGAGGCGGAAATCCTCAACCAGAACAATCAGGTGGATATGTACCGCCTGTGGACGGGCGGCGCGAAGCTGCAAAACAAGGTGCTTTCCTCCGAAACGGGCGCTTACGGCGGCTATGCCTATACCGAGCAGGATCACCTGATGGAGGCGTACAACCTCTTTGCGGCGGGCTTCAATCGCATTGTGTGGCACATCTGGTCTGCGCAGTACGGGCCGGGAACGGATAATCGCTGGCCGCATTATACCGCCAGCGGCGCGGTGTATGCCAGCTTCTACGCCTTCGGGCCGCATGAGCCGTCCAGCGTGGATTATCCGTCGTTCAACGACCATCTGGGGCGCATCTGCCAGCTGCTCCGCGAGGGCGTGTCCCGCACGGATGTCGGCATGATTTACATGAACTATCAGCAGCCCATGCCAACCAGCGGCAACCACGGCGGCGAAAACTGGCTGCTTGACCACACGACCGGCTTTTTCCCGTCCACGACCTTGCAGGATAACGGCTATACCTACGACTACTTCAGCCCGGATTTCCTGACGGCGGACGGCGTGTACTATCATGCCGAAACCGGCACGCTGGAGCAGGCGGGGTATCAGGCGATTGTGCTGTGGCAGGAGCAGCTGGCGCTGGACGGCGCGAAAGCCCTGCTTGATTTGGCGCAGCAGGGCATGAAGGTGGTTGTGGTGGATGGCGCCGCCGTTCAGACGCCGTACAATGATGGCGGCGAGGCAGCGCTGGCGGATGTGATGGCGGAAATGAAGGCGCTTCCCAACGTCTATTCCGCAAAGGACGCGGACGACGTTGCCCGCGTGCTGCAAAGCGCCGGGGTGAAGCCTTACGCGGGCTTTGCCGAGCCGAACCGCCAGCTGCTGACGCAGACGCGCCGCGACGGCGACACCGAGTACCTGTATGTGTACAACTACTGCGACGGCAGCTATGTTTCCGTGTGGTCGCAGGGGGAAAAGCAGGATACACACGGCGATACCATCACGACGGAGATGGTGGTGGACGGCACTTGGATTCCGTATCAGCTGGATGCGTGGACGGGCGAAACGAAGCGACTGGGCGTTTATCGCCATGAAAACGGCAGCACAATTTTCCCGCTGACGCTGGATTACGGCGACGTGGCGCTGTTTGTGTTCCGTGCGTGCGAGGCGGACAGCGAGCTCCACGCGGTCGAAACGAACGCGGCGGATGTTTGCAGCGATGGCAGCAGCCTGTCCGCCAAGGTCACAGCGTCCGGCGAATATCAGGCGCAGCTCAGCAGCGGCGAAACGCGGCAATTCACGGCGCAGGTGCCGGATGCGTTTGAAATCACCGACTGGGATGTTACCGTCATGAAGCACACGGCGTCCGGGCAGGTGAACGAGCGCATGGAAACGCTGTTCGGGCAGACCATCACCGAAACGCAGGTGGCGACGGACATTACCCCCGTCGCGCTCCATCTGGACGCCCTGAAAACATGGAATGAAATTCCGGAACTGGGCGAGCGCACGGTCGGTCAGGCGACGTACAAGGCGGTTTTCCAGTGGGATGGCACGGCGGACGGCGCGTATATCGACTTTGGCCCGATGAGCGAAAGTATGCAGGTTTTCATCAACGGCGAAAAAACGGGCAACCTCAGCATGACGAATGCCGTCATGGACATCACGCCGTGGCTGAAAAACGGTGAAAACACCATTGCGCTGCTGTATTCATCGAGCTTGGCGAATGCAGGCGGCGGCACGGGCGGCGGCGACTGGTACGGCTACCGCTACGGCTTGCAGGCATACGGCCCTGCGCAGGCGGTTGTTCACCCCTACTGCCTGATTCCGCTGGACTGATGCCTTCTCCCCTGCCTTTTGGCCTGTACCGCGGGGCAAAAGGCAGGGTTGCGGCGGGCTGGATGCGTATGCTATAATGGCACCGAAATGAAGGAGGGAAAATGAGCGATGATTGCATTCCTCGCGCAGTGGCTGGGAGAAAGCTATTCTTACCAAATGGGCCTTTCCGTTATAGCCTTTCTGGAAACACTGTCCGGTGTTGCTGTTTTCATTTTCCCGCTGAGGCACAAGCCGCAGTATGTCGTTCGCGCGGCAGCGGGGCTTGCCCTGATGGCGGCGATTATGGTCATCCGAGCCATCCTCCGCACGCATTTTCAGGCAATGCTCTGGTCACGCTTTCTGGGTGCTCTGATGGAATACTTGTCCGTGCTGCCCCTGCTATTCCTTGCGCATGAAGGCACATGGTGTGAGCGGCTGAAAACGTGGTGCGCCGGATGTGCCGCCGTCCAGATTGCCGGCAGCCTGTACGCACTCGTGCTGTCCTTTACGGGCGCGGACGATACGCAGACAATGACCCTGTTTCCGCAAATTACCAATGCGGATGTGACACTTCTCATCTGGTTTGTGTTCCATCTGGCCGTCTGCTATCTGCTTCGGCTGCTGTTCATCCATCCGTCTGTGCAGTACCATGAAGATCGGAAATCGCAGATTCAGACGACGTGGCTGTGCATCCTGTTCTTGTTAGCCAGTGTGCTGATTAACGCCGTGATGAGCGAATACCGCGCCGATTCACGGCCGCTCTATGAAATGCTGCGCTGCTGCCTGGTGTTCATGTGCATTTCTGTTTTGGCGCTGCACCACGACATTGTGCTGTTTTCGCAGAATCGGGCGGAAATTGAGGTGATGGATCAGGTGCTGGCGGAGAATCGGCGGCAGTACGAGACGATGAAGGCCAACATCGATCTTGTGAATCTGCGCTGCCATGACCTGCGCCATCAGCTGGACAAGCTGCAAAGCCGCCTGACCGAATCCGAAATTTCCGCCCTGCGGGAAGCAATCGACCTCTACGACAGCAATGTAAAAACGGGCAACGAGGTGCTGGATGTTGTGCTGTACAGCACGATGCTCAAGTGCATGGAGAGCGGCATTTCCTTCACCAGCATGGCGGATGGCGAGTGCCTGTCGTTCATGCGCACGCGCCACATTTACGCGCTGTTCAGCAATGCGCTGGATAACGCGGTGGAAGCGGTGATGCGCGTCAGCAACCCTGAAAAGCGGGTCATCAGCCTGCATGTCCGGCGGCTGAGCGGCGCGGTGGAAATCGCCGTGATGAACTACTACGAGGGCGAAATCAAGTTCAAAAACGACTTGCCGCAGACGAGAAAGATTGACGGACGGCGCCACGGCTTTGGCACATCCAGTATGCAGTACATTGTCAGCCAATACGGCGGCACGATGAAAATCTCCGCCAAGGACAGCGTTTACCTGCTGGAAATCCGGCTGAACATCCCGGAAAAGGCGGAAAAAACGAAGACTCATTAAAAAAGGCAGGCGATTCGCCTGTCTTTTTTAGTGCGCTGCTAAATACTCGTTGTAGGTCTGCTGAACCTGCTTCTTGCGCGGCTGGGAGATTTTCAGCTCCTCGCCGTTATCCAGCAGCAAACTATATCCCTTGATGCCCGCAATGTGCTGCAAATTCACCAGATAGCAGCTGTTGCAGCGGACAAATTGTTTGTTCGTCAAATCGGCTTCAAGCGTGGAAATCGTGCCGCACTGCCGAATCTGCCCCTCGGCGGTGTGGAAAATCAGGTAATGCCCATCCGTCTCAGCATACAGCAAATCCCGCAGGCGCAATCGAATTTTGCTGCCGCCTGACACAAGCAGTATCGTCGCTTCCTGCTTTTCCGGCAAATGCTCCAGCGCCCAATGCAGCTTCAGAGCGAAGTCATAATACTTGACAGGCTTGAGGATGTAGTCAAACGCGCCGACCGTGTACCCCTCCAGCGCATACTGCGCCAGACTGGTCACAAAAATCAGCATGACCATGCGATCCATCTTCCGCAGATTCCGCGCCGTTTCCATCCCGGACAGCGCGGGCATCCGAATGTCCATATAAACGATGTCGTACTCCGCCTGATATTCCTCCAAGAAGAGCAGCGGGTCATGCCAGACGCGAATCGTAAACGAAACCTTGTTTTCCGTTCCATAGCGCTGAATCGCCTGTTCCAGCACGCGAGCGGCGGACTTTTCGTCCTCGACGATGGCAATGCGCACAGCCATGGCATCCCCTCCTCTCTGATGGTTAATATTTTACCATGCGCGGAGGGAAAATGCAAGGCAGGATTCATCCCCTTGTTTCAGGCGGCACCGCACAAATGAGACAGTGCCGCCTGAATCCACTCTCTGTGACTATCTTTTGTTTTAGTTCGCAGTATCTATCAACAGCACAGCAACATCGTTGACATTTGTGCCGGTTGGGCCAGTAAAAATAAGCCCGTTTGCCTTCTCCAGCGCATGGTACGCATTATTTTCTTGCAGCATCTGCGCAATCGAGATTCCCTGTGCCGACAGCTGGGAAGCGGTGTCGCCATCCACATAGCCGCCCGCAGCGTCCGTGGGGCCGTCCGTACCGTCACTCCCAATGCTAAAAACAGCCGCATTGGTGATTCCTGATAATTCCTGTGCGGCAGCAAGGGCAAGCTCCTGATTGCGCCCGCCTTTTCCATGGCCTGTGACATGCACGACCGTTTCGCCGCCCATCAGGAAAGCGCGCTTCTGCCCGTCCTGCGCATGTGTCCGAGCAATGGCGGAAAGTACCTGCCCCGCCTCGCGCGCCTGACAAGCCAAGACATCCGTGAGCACTATGGGGGTGTAGCCCAGAGAACTGCAAGCTGCCGCTGCTGCTGCGCATAGCTCCCGAACGCTGCCTGTGACATGGGTTTCGACGTTTGAAAGTGTCTTGGGCGTCTCCTGATGCAGCAGTGACATTGCTTCCGGCGAAAGGCGCAAATGGTAACGCGCGGCAATCGAAAGTGCCTCGCCGCAGGTGGATGCATCCGGACAGGCAGGGCCAGAGGCTATCATATCCAGCGGGTCGCCCAGAATGTCAGACAGCACGATGGAAAACACACGCGCCGGCTGGCATAGCTTGGCAAAGCGTCCGCCCTTTACGGCAGAAAGGCGCTTGCGAATGGCGTTGATTTCGACAATACTTGCGCCGCTGGCAAGAAGCTGCTGTGTTATATCCTGCAATTCATGCAAGGAAATCAGCGGCTTCTCGAAAAGCGCGCTGCCGCCACCCGAAAGCAGGAATAGAACCGTATCCTGCGCTGTCAGTCCCTGAACGAGGGACAGTGCGGCATCGGTGGCGCGAAGGCTGTTTTCATCCGGAATGGGATGACCGCCTTCGCAGCAGGTGATTTTCGGCAGTTTTCCCCTGCAATGCCCGTATTTGGTGCAGATAACGCCGCATTCCAGCGAATCGCCCAACGTCTTGCTGGCAGCCTGCGCCATTTGCCACGCTGCTTTCCCTGCCGCTACCAATCGAATTCGACCAGGAAAAGAAGCTTCTTCCAGCGCCCGGATGACCGCTTGGTCAGGCAAAACAGCATGAATCGCGTCTGCAATAATGCGGTCAGCATCCTGCCGAAGCTGCTGATTCATAAAATGGCCACCTCCCCTGCATCACGATGCCTGCTGCCGTATCATAGCGCAGCGCAAGCAGATGGCGCAGTTGAATCTGGAAATCGTATCAGTCAAGAAATACCCCTTGCTCCCGCAGCGTCCGGCGAAGAAGCTGAACATCCAGCTTTCGCGGAAGCACGCCTTCGCGGACACACAGCGCGGCAGCAGTACCAACGGCCTGTCCCTGCGCCATGCAGGAAACGGTGTTTCGGGTGGACATATGCGCTTCCCACTCGCGGGTCACGCAGCGCCCGGCAACCAGCAGCCCCTCCACCCCTACCGGCACGAGCGCGCGGTACGGGAAGCCATACCATTTACCGTCCCGAATGGTAATCCTCGGCGCGCAGTCGTGGAAGCCGTAAAGGAAAACCTCGTCAGGGAAGCGTGTGCCGCTAACAATTTCATCCAGCGTCAGGACATGTTCGCACTTGACAATCCGGGTCAGCCGAACGCCCACTTTTTCCGGTGTCCAGCTGAGATAAGCATGTTCAAAGCCGGGAATATAGCGAATGAGCATGTCGGAAAGCTGCTTGACCTGCAAACGGAGCTTGATTTCAGCATCCGAAAGCACCTGTGCATCCGTCGCATCGACATTTTTGATGCATGTGCCGTTGATATAGGTGAATTCGCCTTCGTGCAGCGAATAACCGAGCGGCCCCCAGATGCCATTTTCCTCCATGAATTGTGTAAATTCCGGCACTTTTTTCAAATCAAAGCCAAGGCGGATTGCCTGATTGCCCTCCGAAAGTTTGCCGCCAGATACAAGCTGGGTAATCAGCTGCTTATCCTCCAGATAAGCAACGAGCCGCTTCATATCGACATGCTGCATACTGAACGGCATTCCGACACTGGTTGTCTGATGTCGCTTTTCGACTTCGCAGCCCGATAAGGCGGCAACATCGGCATCACCGGTCGTATCAATCACAACCTTTGCACAGATTGCCTCGCGGCCGGATTTGTTTTGAACGACAACATCGTGCACACGGTCGTCTTCCTTGCATACAGAAACCACATCCGTATGCAGCAGCAGCTGAACGCCCGCCTCCTGCAGCATTTCCAGCGCCAGCGCCTTATAGCCCTCCCAGTCAATCAGCGTAATCACGGAGTCGTAGTTGCCGCCGCGCTTTTGCTCCATGTGGCCGGTTGATTCTCCGCGCGCTTGCAGTTTTTCAACAATCTCCTGCGCAATGCCGCGAACGACCTGATGCTTTCCCGCTTCGGGATAGGCATTGTAAAGATTGAAGAAGCTGTGCAGCGGGCCTGCGCCGTTCACCAGCGTACCGCCAACATAGCCGCCATGTTCAACAAGCATCGTTTGCGCGCCATTGCGGGCTGCGGCGAGGGCTGCTGTAACACCAGCTGTGCCGCCGCCGCAGACCAGCACATCACAGTTGTAGTTGACGGGAGTCGTCACCGTTTCCGTTAAAAATTGCGTGGTCATTTTTCTTTCTCCTTATCCCATTGACAGGAAACGATGGTTTGGTCAAACGCCGTTTCTGCATAGATGACGCCGCTGCTGGGCGAACGCAGTACGCGAATGCATTTGGTCTCGCCCGGCAGTAAATCAAAGAAATTATCATCAAACAGGGTATCAAAGCCGTCGCCATAGAGCGAGACGCAGCGGGCATAGTGCTCGCAGCGCAGCAGCAGCGTATCTGTATCCGCCGACGCAATCATCGAAAGTCCCACTTGCTGGGGATACGGCAGCCGTCGTTCAATATCCAGCGGCTGAATCGTTTCGGCAAGCAGCGTCCTGCGCTTATCCAGTACGCGCACACAGACTATCTGTTCTTTGCGGATCTGTCCCCATTCATCCAATGTGCAGAGCCGTGCTGTTGCATCCGGTTCTATCGTAAACGGAAGCTCCATTTGGTGCGTTCGTTCATTTTTTACAAGATGGAAAAGGGAAACCTCGACGGTGCCCGCAATGGTTCTCGTTGTGTCATTCGTCAGATAAATGCCTGCGTGATCATCCAGCGCAACGCTGGCGAAAACGGGCGCATAGCAGCGTTTCATTTCGTAGTAGGCATGTCCGGGCTGCAAAAAATAGTCTACTACCCCGAAGGAAATGACGTTGCTGTTCTCATTCAAGCGCCACAGCAGGTGACCGTTGGTATGACGGATGTCGCTATTTTCCCACGGCGCACGCCCTCGCCGAAAACGGCCGACCTGTTCATGAATGTACTCTGCATGGGCAGCACAGACACGGTACACCATCTCCTGCGGTGTTTCTGCATCGCGATAATGCTCCACAGGGCCCAGCTTCAGCCAGCCTTCGTTGGGCGTGTGCTTCATCCAGCTTTCCGGAATTTCGCAGGGATGATGCGCCGTCAGTGCGTACGTTCCTTCCTCCCACAGCTCATCAGGCGTCATCATCTGATTCATGCTTTGCCATGTTGGGGTAGAAACACGACAGTTTTCGCTCAAAAAGTGCGGATAGGCGCGTCCCGGTACGAACCACAGGTGTGTGTAGCCATGGGTATCGCCGCATTGCGGGTCGTTCGCGAAGGAACCGCCGCAGGGAGAAGAAGGGTAATACAGGCGATGCGGGTCAAGCCGCGCGCAAACTTCCGGGAATACCTCGCGAATGATTTTCTCTCCATATACCGGTGCTTCAGGGTGCTGATATTCCTGCGCCAGATACAGCTCGTTTCCGCCGCACCACAGCGCGATGCAGGGATGGTGCTTTCGCGTGCGCAGCAGCATTTCAGCCTCCTGCCGATAAAGCGAAAGCTGATCCGCCTCTTCAGAATACAAAGAGCAGCCGAGAAAAAAATCTTGCCAGAGGAGAATTCCGCGGCGGTCACATTCCTCATAAAAGGCTTCCGGCAATTTATCTGCTTCGCCCCAAACGCGCAGCATATTGCAGTTGGCCAGCTGCGCAAGGTCAAGGATTCTTGCCATTTTCTCCGGGGCATAGCAGTTCGTCAGGGTGTCCAGATGCATGAGGTTTGCACCCCACATCCGCACAGGCATTCCGTTCACACGGAAGAGAAGCCTATCGCTGATGTCAATTTGCCGGAAGCCGACAAGCCGGGAAACATCTTCGTTTTCGGCGCGTACCGTCAGCGTATAGCAAGTCGGTGTGCCGTGCGTCCACGGATACCAGCGTTCCGGCTGATGAACAGACAAGGAGAGCCGCTGCCTGCCATGCGCAGTTGTCCCCGAAGCGTCGGCGACAACTTTTCCATGCGCATCCACCAGCGAAACAGCGTACGGCGTGTCTGCCCGACCCATCCATGTCAGTTGGACTTGCACCACGCCATCCCCGTCTTCCGTCAGCCATGTGTCGCAGGTGATTTCCGCCAAGGCAACAGGTTCTGCCTGCCGCAGGGTGACAGGTGCATACAAACCGCAGCGAATGAGGCAGGGAGATGGGCCGCAGTAATCATGATACCCCGTGCGAAAAACACGAGCCGCAGAAATCGTTGGGACAAGCCCTGCATAGCGTTCGGGCAAGGAAAGTTTTTTCAGCTCCGTCTGCGCAGCGTGAAAGTAGACAATCAGCGTATTCTCCGTTCGCAGCAGATGGCCAACATCATACTCCCATGAAAGATAAACATCGCTGCAGCTGCCAAGCAGTGTGCCATTGAGCCACACATCCGCAAAGGTATCCACGCCATCGAAGGTTAGCAAGGATGGTACATTTGCCTGTGCGGAAAAGCGGCAGCAGTACACCCAGTCGCGCTCGTGAATCCAGAGGTCGCGATTGACGCCCCGAATATTCGGGTTCTCGATGATACCATATGCCAGCAGGACATCATGCACTTGCATAGGAAAGCGCGGAAGAGAAAAGGCATCTGAATTTTCCGAAAACAGTGCGCTGAGTGCTGTCCAGTCCGGCGGACAAGGCGATTCCAAGCCTTTCAGAAACCAGTTCGTATCAAGACAAATGCAGCTCATCTTGCTTCTCCCGCCTGCAATCAGTACACAAAGCCGGGCACGTCTGCCAGGCGCTGACGCATCTCCTCCGGAATACGCAAACCGGCTGCCTGCACATTTTTGCGCACCTGTTCCGGCGTTTTGCCGCCCGGAATCACGCAGGTAACACCGGGTGTGCTCAAGTTATAGGCAAGCGCAAGCTCCGCCATCGACATGCCGGCTTCTTTTGCGCAGGCGGCAATCTCCCGCAAAGAACTTTCCATGGTTTCCCAGCGCATATCATTCCAGAAGCCTTTGCGATGGTCGCCGTCTGCAAAGTCCGTCTGCGCATGGTATTTACCGGTCAATACGCCACTGGCAAGCGGTTCACTGGTCAGAACGGCAATGTTTCGCTCACGGGCGATACGGAGCACCTCAAAGTTGCTTTTGTTGAGGATGTTAAACGGCACTTCCAGCACGTCGATAACGCCGTCTGTATCCTTCTCCAGCGCGTGCAGCGTATCCGCAGCCCCCCACATGGCAAAACCAACAAAATGCGCTTTTCCGCTGTTCTTGATTTCCCGCAGTGTATCCAGCACATGCGCCTCGTCCTGCCACTGCGCGTTGGGAACATGCAGCAGATAAACGTCCACATAGTCCGTTTGCAGCCGTTCAAGGCTTTCATCCAGCGAGCGAATCAGGTAATCGCGCGTAAAGTCCTTGCTGCGTTCCTTCACGCGGTAGTTCGTACCGCCTTTGGTAACGATGACGGCCTTTTCGCGCTGCCCAAGGAGGAATGCTCCAATCAGCGCTTCGCTGTGGCCATCGCCGTAGCAGTCAGCTGTGTCAAAGAGGTTGATGCCTTGCTGCCAAGCCTCTTGCAGTGCAGCCATGGCATTTTTGTCGGTGATGTCATTTCCCCATGCTTGTCCACCGATAGCCCACGCACCAAAGCCAATTTCGGAAACATGCAAGCCAGTTTTACCCAATCCAGTATATTTCATATAGTTACCCTTCCTTTCAAAAAATGTGCAGTTCATTGAGCAGTGCGACAACGTCCTTCATGCGGTTCTTCTGAAATTTTTTGAGAATGTGGTTGATTTGCGAACGAATGGTGGTTTCTTCAACATATCGTTCCCGCGCCATCTGTTTGTAGCTCATGCCGGCACATGCCATGCGCAGAATTTCATATTCGGTCGTGTTGATTTTGAGCATCACCTGCATGGTTTCTTTCATGCGGTTCTCTTGATTCTGAACGCGCTGATACTCCTGAATCAGCCGCTGACCGACTTCGGGACGCAGAAGCAGTCGATTGTTGACGACCGCAAGAATGGAATTCTTGATGGTGTCAATGCTCCGTGTCTTGATGATGTAATCTGCTGCACCGGCAAGGTATGCCTGAAAGATGAGTTCATCATCCTCGTGAATCGTCAAGGCAATGCACTTGATATCGGGATGCCTTTCATGAATGATGCGGATAGCATAAATTCCTTCTGTGCGGGTCTTCATCTGGATGTCCATCAGGACAACGTCCGGCAGGAGCGAATCAACGAGCTTGACAGCTTCTGTACCATCCTCCGCAGCGCCTACAACCGAAAACTGCTCTGACGCGGCAGCTAATTCCTCCGCAAGATAATTACGAATATCCGGCATATCATCCACGATAACAAGACGAATCATGCGCTAACCACCTTTTTGTGCTTTTTCTTTCTACCACCGGGCAGCATGATGACCACGCGCGTGTAGATACCGGGCTGACTGTCAATGTGGATTTGCCCCATGTGCGCCTTCACCACTCGGTATGCATAGGAAAGCCCCATTCCCCAATTCAAGCGCCCCTTTTTCCCGGAGTAGTGCGGCGCAAAAATCATGGCGCGCTCCTTATGCGAGATGCCACAGCCATTGTCGGTAATACTAACAACCACCCAGCGAAGGAAATTCCCGGTTTCTACGCGAATACGGCCATGACTGTTTCCTGCGGTTTCAATCGCTTCAACGGCGTTCATCAGCACATTGACCAGCACATGCTCCATGCTGTATGCATTCACCATAACCGTCGTGTTATCCTTTGCGCTGTCCTCCGGATGCCAATGCAGATGGATGGTATCCGGAAGATGCAGCTGCGCAATCGCGTTGGAGACAATGCTGACAATGTTTTCTTGCTCACTTTGCGCTTCAACGCGGCGAATGGCATCCAGTATCTCTGCTGTACGCTCAAGCGAAGCAGTAATCAGCTCATGCAGCCGTGCAGCTTCCGGCACTTTGGATAGATCCGCCTGACGTTCAATCCGGTTCATCAGAATCTGCATGGAGAAAAAAACATTCTTCTGCGAGTGAAGTGTTTCGCCAAGCGCTTCGTTGAGCGTAGCGATGTTGCGCTGAATCCGCCGTTCGGTCAGCGGCGAAATGAGTACGTCCAGCTGGCAGCTGAGCAAAGCAAACGCACAGAAGCTGAGAATCAGGAAAATGATGATGGAACCGATGATGTAGGAGTACGGAATCACGCCATCCAGCGGCTGAAAAAGCCAGAAACCAGTTTTGATAACCGTTGCGACCGAAATGCTGCAAGTGCCCAGATAGAAGAACGCGAAGAAAATGCTGTTTGCTAAAAGCATCCCGATGCTGAACATCCACAAGCGGCGTTTGAGGAAGAACACATTGTTTTTTCGGATGGAGCGCATGAGAATGAACACGGGGCGCGCCAGCAGCAGAAGAAGCACCATCTTGTAAATGCACTCCCCTACCCGGAATGCAAGCAGGATGTCGGCCGGATTCGCCGCAGTATGGTACAGCAAGTACATCGCGGTGGAAACGTTGGGATCTTGCACAAGCAGTTCTATCGCGGGCACAATCAGCAGCAGATAGCGGATTTTATGCCTCTCCGGCTGTTTCGGACGCTTGGGCTGCAATTCCAGCGTAAACGCGAGGTTGAACAGCGTCATGCCCAGAAGATACAGGGCGATGCCTATGTTCATCAGGCGCAGCCGCCAGAGAATAGGGATTGTCATTTGCCCCGTCATGAATTGGAAAATACGCCAATCCAGCTGAACAAAATTGCTTTGGTTTCTGTAAGCGCCGTAGTCAGCAAAGATGGAAAGCTGCTGAATCATGAAAAAGAACGCAATGGTCACGCCCAGAAACATAACCACGAAAAACCGTGTGTACAGGCTTTTATGATCCAGCACCAGCAGCATAATCACCACAATCAGCATGAGCGTAACGCCGTAAAACATCCCTGTTCCCTCCGCGTAAGACGATCATACGATTTCCAGATAAGAATGCGCCAAGATGCGCCGCGAATTTTTCATTCTGGCTAACGTGAATGAAACGCAGCGTAGCAGCGCTACGCTAAGTGGAATGAACGGACGCCAGAAGGGAAAAGGCGCAAGCAGATGGCGCAGGTGAATCTGGAAATCGTATTATCCCTTGACGGATCCTTCCGTCAAGCCTGAGATAAAGTATCGATTCAGGAACAAGTATACCACAAGCATGGGCAAGATGGAAATCGAAATGCCTGCCAGCATCAAATTCCAGCTGGATGCTGCTTCACCGCTGGATTTCAGGCTCACCACGCCGACAACCAGCGGCCACTTCGTGCGGTCAGCAATCGTAAAGACATACGGCAGCAGATAGTCGCTCCATGCCGTGCGGAATGCCATCAGACCGGTTGTAGCAATCAGCGGCTTGCACAGCGGAAAAATGATGCGGGCGAAGATGCCGAAGAAGCTGCATCCGTCAATTTGCGCAGCCTCGTCAATCTCACGCGAGATCTGCCGAATGAAGCCGGTTGCAATGAAAATCTGCGTGGCGTTCATGCCGAAAACACGGATGATGATAGGCCCCCAGAGCGAGTTATTCAGATGGAACACCTTTGCCAGCTGAAGCTGCGGATACAGCGACAGCGAACCGATGGAGATAAACAAAGAACACAGCACCATCGTATGAATAACCTTGACAAACCGTGTTTTTCCCCGCTCAAAAACATAGCCAGCCGTAATGCAGGTGATAATCGAACCAACGACGACACAGGCAGAATAAAAAATGCTGTTCATCGTAAGCGAGCCGAACCGCGCAAGCGTCCATGCCTGCTCATAGTTGGAGAAAAGCCACTTTTTCGGCAGCAAGTCAACGCCGCCGACAAGAATTTCCGTATTGGATTTGAAAGAACCCAATAAAATGTAGATTACAGGAAAAACCGCGAAAACTGCAACAATCAGCAAGAAAAGATAAGTCAGTGTCTTACTGAAAACAGCAGTAACCTTACGCATCTTCTTTCTCCTCCTTACTCATCATAGCTCTGCATTTTGCGGGAGACACGCAGGTAAATCAGCGTCGTAATACCGAGGATAACCGCGGTAACGACTGCCATCGCGGATGCATAGCCAAACTGTACGTCGCGCGCGGCGTTGTCGCCGTAGGAGAAGAAATACTTGAAGATGTAGGTCATCACAACTTCCGTTGTACCGCCGGGGCCGCCGTTGGTCAGTACCAGAATCAAGTCCGTCATCTTCATCGTTCCCAGAACGCTGAGCATCAGCACCAGCTGAAGGATCGGCGACAGCAGCGGCACAGTGATGGAAAAGAACTGCCGCAAGGGCGAAGCGCCGTCGATTGACGCGCACTCGTAGAGCGATTTCGGAATGTTTTGCAGACCCATGAGGAAGTAAATCATGTTCAGACCAAAGGTCGTCCAGAGAGAGACCAGAATAATCACGAACATGGCATGTGTTTTATCACCAAACCAGCTGATATTGCGGTTGATGATGCCAAGCTCCCACAAGACTGCATTGACAATGCCGTTAAAAGCGCTGAAAAGAATTGAGAAAATCAACCCGACGACCGCAATACTAAACACGGATGGCAGGAAGAAAACAACGCGGAAGAACTTGCCGCCGCGAAGGCGTGCATTGTTGACCAGCACAGCCAGAATGAGTGCCATCGGAATTTCCACCAGCATCTTGAGCCCGGCGATGATGAATGTATTCAGCAGTGAGTTCCAGTAGGCAGGATCCCGTGTGAGGACGCGGATGAAGTTGTCCAGCCCACACCAGACGGGCGTGCTGAAGCCGTTATAATTGAAGCATGACCAGCGGATAACCCAGATAATCGGGTACACGGAGAACAGCAGAAATCCGATGGTCATTGGAAGTATCATCAGAATCTCCTGAATCCGGTTGCTTGACAAATGCTTTGCGCAGCTGCCGGGCTTGCTGTGATTGATGACTTTCGTCATGTATCCTTCCTCCTGTTTGAGAAAAATCCCATTAGAAATAGGATAAAGGCAGAGGGAATCCCTTGCGATCCGTAATGCAGAAGGGATTCCCTCCGAAGGCAGACGATTACTTGACGGGCTGCATCTTTTCAGCAATGTCGGGATCGATGTAGTCGGAAAGGACAACCTTGCCGTTTGCCACAGCTGCATCCAGCGCAGCATTGTACTTTTCGTCCAATGCCTTCAGCGCGCCATCAATATCAGGCTCAATGCCGGTGAGAATCTTGCTAATCACGTCCTGATAGGTATCGCCCTCAATAAACAGGTTGCTGTCCGGATTCGGGTACTTGATACAGAAGGTATCCATGTCGGAGAAGCGCAGCCAGTTCGGGTCAATGTCCGTCGCGGTAGACTGGCTGGTAATTTCGTTGCCGAGGATGGAAATATCCACCTGCGCATCGCTGGTTGCAAGGAACACTTCATCACTGTAAAGATAATTCAGGAACAATGCCACCTTATCCGTGTAGTTCTTTGCAGCTTCGCCGATAACGTAGGACATGGAAACACCAACAGGCTCCTTGTAGTAATGTTCGGCATCCGCCACGGGATACGGAATCATCGTCCATTCAAAATCGCAGGGGAACTGATTCTTGAAGGTAGTCACGTCAGAGGACATAACGCCGATCATGCCGATATTGCCGGCGGAGAACTGCGCACGAGCCGTATCGCCGTTCATGCTCTCATAGCCGGGGAACATGGAGCCATCATCAATGAACGTGCGGACATGCTTCAGGAAGCCAGAGAGAGAAGCGAAGTCATAGCGGCCGGTCGTATGATTGAAGTACTCATCACCGACGCTCGCGCCGTTAGCAAGCGTAACGTAGAAGTAATGGTAGGAGCCGTAGCCCATCGCCAGCGCATAGCCGTACTTGCGGCCGCGGCTGTTCTGGGTAATGACGCGCGCCGCTTCTTCCATCTCTGCCCACGTCTTCGGGAGTTCCAGATTGTTCTCCTCGAAAATCTGATTGTTGCAGGCAATGCCATACGTCGTCACGCGAATCGGCACAGAATACGTTTGACCGAAGAATTCGCCGTAGCCGGGCGCATTGTAGGAAGAGAAGCGCTCCACCAGCGTGGAAAGCGCGGGAATGTTCTCCCAGGGCAGAATGTAGCCGGCTTCTGCGTAGTTGCCAATCTTGTTGCACTTAAAGATGTCGGGGCCTTCCTTAGAGGTCACGGCAACATCCAGCGTGCTGTAATAGTCGCTGCCATAAACCGTGTACTCCACGGCAATCCCGTTTTCCTTGCCAATCGTGGCATTGAACGCTTCAATCTTTTCCTTGATGACAGACTGATCGTGCTGGTCGTTCGACCACATGCGGATGACCTGTACATCATCAGCGGAGGCGACGCTGAGCATCGTCAGCATCATGGCGAACGCAAGGAGAAGCGCAGACAGTTTCTTCATGGGAAAACCTCACTTTCCATTTCGGGTCGTTTTGCTTGTGTGAATGTCAACGAATATTTGAGCCAAGTGGGAACCAATATTTGAGCCACTAATGGGAATGAATACTTGAGCCACATGGGCCAAAAGTAGGAATGAATATTTGAGCCACCCCGGCGACGGGGAGAAGAGAGGTGCCTGCCGCGGCAGGGAGAAGGGCGAAACGACCGTCTCCCGAGAGCGGTTTCCCTGTCACTTAGCAGCGGCTTCCTCCCGGGTGGACATGAGCCGGTAGGACGAGCCATTCATATCCAGGACATGGGAGCGGTAGGTCAGCCGGTCCACAAGGGCTGAGACCATCGTGGTGTTTTCAAACAACTCCGTCCACTTGGAGAACGGAAGGTTGGTCGTCACAATGGTGCTGCTGCGCTCACTGCGGTCAGATAGGACCTTAAACAACAGATCGGACTCATACTTGTTAAAGCTGAGGTAGCTCAGTTCATCCAGGATCAAAAGATCGGTTCGGGCCAGTTGACGCTCAATCTTGCCCAACTGGTAGCTGTCCCTGGCTTCTGTCAGTTCAGTTGAGAGCGTGGAAGCATTCCGGAACAGTACCCTGTATCCCTGCAGGCAGGCCTTGATTCCCAACGCAATCGCAATATGCGTTTTACCTCTGCCGGGATTGCCGATCATGACAATGTTACGACACTCATCAATAAATTTGCAGGAAGCAAGCTCATTCAGGAACACCGGCGAGACAGACGGATTGAGCTGCGTCATATCAAACTCATCCAGTGTCTTCTGGAATGGGAAGGCTGCAGCCTTCATACGGCGCCGTGTCTGGTTTTCCTGACGGGACGCTGCTTCTGTCATCATGAGTTCCAGCAGGAAGCCGGAGAAGTCTGTATCAGGCGCACATTGCCGGATCGTATCAGCATAGTTGGCAAATGTCGGGATCTTCAGCTGACGGGCATACAGTCGGATCTGTTCTTCTTTCGTATCAATCATCTTACTGACTCCCTCGCATACAGCTTGTCGTATTGGTCAAGGTCAACGATCTGGACAGGAATTACTTCTTTTGGTACATATTCTGTCCTGAACGTTTTCTCACGCTGCATGACTGCCTGGTATCCAATCTCCAGACAGGCTTCCAGCATCTCGACCATTTCCTTTGCTTTCAGCTGCTGACCTTCCATCCAGTCAATGAATGTGGATGGAACCAGCTTCTGCACAGGACGAGCAAAACGCATCGCTCTGCCTTTCTGTGCGAGGATAGGCAGATAGTGTTTCAGATCCAGCGATTCCTCCTTCCGGCCATACAGCCGCTTGTGGCTGGCAACCAGGCTGCCGTTGATCCAGATCTCAATGTGGTTCGGATAGGCTTTCACTGTGGTGCTTTGTCCACGGTACCCGCAGGGAACGGAATACTGGTTGGTCTCCACAATGACGGTGGCGTAACGTCCGACTGTTGGGTAGAATTTCTTCGACGTATCCAGCGTATACCGTGGGATAGCGTGAAGCTCCTGCCTTTCTTCCGTCAGCATCTCGCCAACTGAAGCAGGCTTGTTGTCCACTCGGTGCGTCTGGTATTTTGCGCACTGTTCCAGCAGTTTGGCGTTGAGCTCTTCCAGTGAACGAACACGAGGCAGCGGAACACAGACATTGCGGCGAATGTAGCCAACCAGGTTTTCGACCAGCCCCTTCTCATTACCGGACGCTGGATTACAAAACACAGGCTCGAAGCCGTAGTGTGCTGCAAATTGTGCATAGTCCTCTTGTGCAACGGCATGAGCGCCAAATCCGCTCTTAACGGCGACACGGGCATTGTCAAAGATGACCTGTCTGGGTACACCGCCAAAGAACTGGATTGCCCTGGTCAAAGCATCCAGAAAGCTTTCCAGGTTTTGCCGTTCATATGCGATGACAAATGGAGCGCAGCTGAAACAGAGTCTGGCGCAGAACAGGTTGACGGCCATGCGCTGCCCGCCCAGATAGATGACAGCTTCGCCCCAGTCTACCTGCATGGCGGAGCCGGGGACAAAACGCAGAGGCACATAGGTTTCCACTGCACCACGCTGTGCTCTCAGCTTATGAACTGCTTTCCGGATCGAGGACTCACTGCCGGTAAAGCCGCATTCCTCGACCAGTCGGTTGTAGATCCGCCTGGCAGTATGGTGCTGCTTGCGTACGCGCTCCTGTGCGTCTGCCTCCAGGCAGTTCTCAATGAACCGGACCACCTCCGGCGTCAGCACAGCGGCTTCTCGCTCGTATGTCTGCCGTTCCCAAGGTACTGCGTTGCCTTCCCAGTACTTCTTCACTGTGTTCCGTGAGATGCCCAGCAGTGTTGCTGCTCTGCGTTGGCTGGTGACGCCTTCCAACTGCAGTCGGCGGATCTCCTTGTACACATCCACGCTTGTGACCACCTTTCTTCGCCTCCTACAATGGTCTGTTTACATTATAGAGGCTTTGTCGGGTGGCTCAAGTATTCGTTCCCTTTTTTGCCTAAGTGGCTCAAGTACAGTTTACCATTTACATTTGCTTGGAAACGATGTAGGAATTCCGGACTTCCTAATGAGTTCATTGTAGACAAAATGTCCTTGCAGCGCAATATGAAAAATAATCAACATTTTTCAGCACATCCCAACAAAAAATAAAATGATGGAATAAAAAAGCCTCCTGCTCACGCAAAATGAGCAGGAGGCAGTAGGGTTAAGACATCGCCCGGCTGTGCGGTGTCGCCTTAAAAATGCAGTTCCGAAATTGGTGCGGCAAACGGCCCCGGCAGCGGAGAGGGAACATGCTTCTGTCCGCACATATCCGTATCAAGCGTCAGCGGTGATCCATCCGGCGCTTCATAGCGCTGCTCAGGCTCAAAGGCACTGCCCAGCACATCGCTGCAGACGCACTTCGTATCCACCGCTGGAAGAAAATCATAGAGGTTTGTTGTCAAGCCGCTTTCCGTGACTGCAAAAGCCACAGGGACTGGCACGGTGACACTGCCAATATCACAATCCGCCGTCTGCGCGCCGTTCAGATAGACGTTTCCGCCTGCCTTGACGGGTAGATGACCATAGTAAATGCCGCGGTCGCCTGCAATGCGCTCTGGTGTAAATTGTGACAGGTATTCGCTTTCTGTCGGGAAGCCCTGATAGGGCAGCGTACCGACGATGAGGTTCATTTCGCACAGCTGATTTTTGCCAATGCTGTTGATGTAGGCAGTATATTCCTCAGAAATCGGCTGTTGCACGAACAGGTTATTCCAAAATTGTGCATCGCCGTGGAGAATAGACATGAAGCCCGCCACAGCCGTCTGATGCGGCACATGGTAAGGTGTGTAGCGCACGGAATCAGGGCGGGAAAGCCCCGCGTTGTTTGTTCCCGCACCGACAAAGGTGAACGAACCGGCAATCAAGTTCTGCGCAAATGCAATCCCTTGTGTGCTGATGCGCCCTGCCATTGGGCTGAGCAGAAGGTTGTGGTCAATCAGAGTAGGGCCATGGCTGACCTCAACAAAAATGTCTTCGCCAAAGCTCAGCTGTGTGCGAATTTTTCGCCCGCACAGCGGCTGATTGTGGTGAAATGTATTGCCCGTCACGCGCGTTCCCTGCGCCTGCCAGTCCAGCCACAATCCGCGTGTACAATGGTGAATGTGATTATGCGCAATGATGGTGTCAATGGCGGCGTGCAGCTTAATGCCGCCAATTTCGGCGCCGTTCAGCTCCTGCTTGTTGTTGATATGGTGAATGTGGTTGTCCTCAATCACGGAGAAAACGCAGCCAAGATGCCCGGCAATGCCTGCCTGTCCACAGTCGTGAATGTTGCAGCGGCGGATAACGTGGCTGCCGACATGCGACCGATCCCAGCCTTCCAGCTGCGCCTGGCAGATGGCGTCCCGTTCATTCTGCGTTCCATGTTTCAGCCCGAAGCGGCGCCACTTGTTTTCGTTATTAGGCTGAAGGTATTTGCCAAGCGAAATGCCAACGCACTTGCTCTCGTAGAGTTCGCAATCCTCAATGACCCATCCCTTTGCCCAGTGCGGGCCAACCATGCCCTCTTGATACGCTGTCGGCGGCGCCCATTGCGGTGCTGCCTTGCAAAAAACAAAGCCGGAGAGCGTGATGGAATGGATACCCGTTTCCATGGGGTAGAAGCAATGGCGGCGCGCGCTGTACTCCAAAAGATGACCATCAGGAGAACCGCAGAGCAAATGAAGATAGAGGGTCGTTTCTGTCTCTGTGCGTTCGCTCATCCACACATTGCGGGAGAATTCCGTATCCCACGCATACGGCGACGGTTCAGCGGCAAGCAGCGCCTCCCGCGTGAAAACCTCGCGCAGGGATCGGTTGTCAAGATATATATCTGCCCGGTGTACAGGCTCGGCGGCATCATCGTAGTACCAGTCGCCGGAAATCAAATCCGCAAACGGATTATCCTCACCCAGTACGTCGTTGGGGATAACGGTTTTCCAGATGCCGCAGCCGCATTCTTCCCACTGTGACAGCACTTCTGCCCCGGTAATCACGCTCTGCCCCGGTACTTCGGCGCGGTAGATAATCCGGTTTTCTTCGCTGCCGCCGCGCAGAGGATGTACATCCTCCCGATAAATGCCGGGGGCAACCAGCACTTCATCACCCGGCATGGCAGCGTCCGCCGCCTGCTGAATGGTTGAAAAGGGGCAAGCCTTCGTCCCCATACCGGGGAAAGGCTGATTACAATTCACATAGATTTTCATGGGCGATTCCTCAGCGCGGCAAAATCACGTTTTTCTGTTCGCCATGCAAGAAAGCATAGAGGTTGTCAAAAACAATTTCAGCCCGCCGAAGCATGGATTCCTCGCTGGCAAAAGCAATGTGCGGCGTCACCAGGCAGTTCTTCGCGTTCAGCAGCGGATGTTCCCGCGGGATGGGCGGCTCCATTTCAAACACATCTGCCGCTGCCGCAGCAAGATGTCCGCTGTTCAGCGCATCGGCCAGCGCCTGCGAGTCAACAACGGGGCCGCGCGAAGTGTTGATGAGGATTGCGCGATGCTTCATCATGCTGATGCGTTCCGCATTCATCAGGCCGCGCGTGCTTTCCACAAGCGGGCAATGCAGGGAGACAACATCCGCATGGCGCAGCAGTTCATCCAGCGAAGTTTGCTGCACATAATCCGGCATTTGCGCAATGGGATTGCTGTCATATGCAAGAATCGGGCAGCCAAAGGCATGGAACAATTCCGCCGCACGCCTGCCAATTTTGCCGAAACCGATGATGCCGACCGTTTTTCCGCCGAGTTCACGGCCGACCAGCCCCTCCTTCGTCCCCTGCTGACGGCAGCGCGCGGAGACCGCCTCCACGTTGCGCAGGCAGTCAATCGCCATGCCCAGCGCAAGTTCCGCAACGGACTCATTGGAATAGCCGGATGCATTGCTGACAGCCACATGCATCTCCTCGGCAGCCTGCAAATCCAGATGATCCACGCCTGTGAACGCCACATCAATGAATTGCAGATGCGTGCATTGGCGGATGATGCTGCCCTTCAGCGGCATGTTTGCCAGCAGGAGAATATCCGCATCCTTCGCGCGTTCGCAAAGGGTTGCTTCATCCTCACAGCGGGAATACGCGCAGAAGGTGTGCCCTTTCTGCTCCAAATCGCGCGTGTATTTCTGGAGGACTTCATCGCTGACAGCAAGTGATTCCAGCAAAACAATCTTCATAGGCCAACGCTCCTTTTCGCTTTCCGCGATCGTTTGATCACAGTTACCTATTATTATAGAGAAGCTGATGGCTGTATGCAAGTTGAAAAAACATCAACACACGCAAAGCGGACTGTCCCATTGCGCGGAGAGGGAAATCAGGCGCTGGAAAAATTCTTCCGATTGCTATAGCTATATGAGCGGCTCTTTAATGCATAAATGATATACACTCCACAATTTAGTCGTTGAATGTATGTATCCAGGGAAAGCATCCTTCCCAACAGTCTCCTGTTGCATCTCAATCTTCCAGTGCAAACTTCTGCTTGTCGTGGACGTCGATTGCTTCACCCAGCTGTACTTCGATCAGCTTCAGTTTTGTTTTGGCAATAACAGTATGGCGGCAGCCTGCGGCCATGGTGATCACGTCGCCTACCTTCACGTTCTGCTCTATGCCATCCACGACGGTCTTGCCCTCGCCCGCAATGACCGTCCATACCTCGTCCCGGTGCTGGTGGCTGTGATAGTTCATCTGGTGACCTGCATTCAGGGTTACTTTGATGGTCATGGAAGCCTTGTCGATGTCGATGACCTTAAAGCTTCCCCACGATTTTTCAGCGAACATGACCCGGTGGTCGAGTGTGTTGACGAAGGGCTTGATGTAACTGGACTGCTCCTTATCTGAGACCAGAATGCCCTCCGGGCTGGCAGAGATCACCACGTCCTTCAGACCCATGCAGAGGATAGGCACATCCAACTCATTGACCACATGGACGTTCTCGCACTTCTCATTAAACAGCGCCTCACCTACTGCTTGGCTGTCCATTGCTTCGGTCAGGGTGTTCCATGTGCCGAGATCTTTCCAAGTGCCTGCGAAACGCATGACTTCGATCTCCGGCTCGTGCTCCACCACGGCATAGTCAAAACTGATTTTGTTCAAGGTGTCGTATTTGTTGAACAGGTCCTCATAGTCCACAAAATCGATCAGCTCATGGGCACGTTTCAGCACATAGCCCAGCTTGAACGCAAACACGCCGCCGTTCCAGAGTGCCCCCTTTGCAATGTAGTCCTTTGCCACTTCCTGCGTGGGCTTTTCCTTGAACATGGACACCTTGCTGACCTGCTCTTTACCGATGGGGATGATATAGCCGTATTTCTCGCTGGGATAGGTCGGTTCAATGCCCATCAGGAGCAGATTTGCACTGCTGACGGCAGCACGGTCGCCCAGCGCTTTCAATGCCTCAAAGTAATCATTCTCCACATAGGGGTCTACCGGGCAGACGACAATGGATTCTTCCTCGCCGACGCCCTGCACATCCTTCAGGTAAGCCGCTGCCAGTGCGATGGCCGGGAAGGTATCACGGCGGCAAGGTTCCACGCTGATGCCAACTTTTTCACCCAGCTGATTGTGGATGGCCGAGACCTGAGACTTGGAGGTGGCAATGGTGACCGTTGCATCCGTATCGACTGCCTTGATCTGACGGTAGACGCGCTGCACCATGGATTCCAGCTCGCCGTCTTCCCGGTGGAAGAACTTGATGAACTGCTTGGAACGGATATCGTTGGAAAGCGGCCATAGGCGCTGACCGGAGCCTCCAGACAATAACACCAGATTCATAATTTTCCTCCTGTCATCTGCAAAAAAGGCCGTGGCCCTGCATGGACACACGACCTTTTTTTCCAATCGCTTATTTATTTTTGTTCTGCGTTTAGCGCTCTGCACGCATCGGGTTGTTCAGGAAGTCCTCGTAGGACAGGCGCAGACCGTCTTCCAGTTCCGTCTTGTAGGTCCAGCCCAGATGGGTAGCCTTAGACACATCCAGCAGCTTGCGGGGAGTACCGTTGGGCTTGGTGGTATCCCACTTGATCTCGCCGGTGTAGCCCACGACCTTAGCGACCAGCTCGGTCAGCTCCTTGATGGTCAGCTCCTTGCCGGTACCGGCATTGACGGTTTCGTTGCCGGAGTAGTTGTTCATCAGGAAAACACACAGGTTTGCCAGATCATCCACATACAGGAACTCACGCAGCGGAGAGCCATCGCCCCAGCAGGTAACGCTCTCTACACCGTTGACCTTTGCCTCGTGGAAGCGGCGGATCAGTGCCGGAACCACATGGCTGTGGGTGGGGTGATAGTTGTCGTTGGGACCGTAGAGGTTGGTGGGCATGACGCTGATGTAGTCGGTGCCGTACTGGCGGTTCAGGAACTCGCAGTACTTCAAACCGGAGATCTTCGCCAGTGCATAAGCCTCGTTGGTCTTTTCCAGCTCACTGGTCAGCAGGCAGCTTTCCTTCATGGGCTGAGGCGCCATGCGGGGATAGATGCAGGAGGAGCCGAGGAACTCCAGCTTCTTGCAGCCATTCTTCCATGCAGCGTGGATGGCGTTCATCTCCAGCGTCATATTGTCATACATAAAATCGGCCAGCGCTTCCTGATTTGCCACGATGCCGCCGACTTTAGCAGCAGCAAGGAACACATACTCCGGCTTCTCCTGTGCAAAGAACGCTTCCACGGCATCCTGACGGGTCAGATCCAGCTCCTTGTGCGTACGGGTGATGATATTGGTGTAACCCTGACGCTGCAGTTCACGGACGATTGCAGAACCCACCATGCCGCGATGACCTGCAACATAAATCTTCGCATTCTTTTCCATCATAACAAGATTACCTTCTTTCAAAATTACAGAACTGCCTTCAGCGCCTTTTCGCGCTTTGCACGCTCACGGTCGTGCTTGGCCATGATCTCCACCAGCTGCTCGTAAGTAGTGGACTGCGGATTCCAGCCCAGCACGGTCTTTGCCTTGGTGGGGTCGCCCCACAGGTTGTCCACATCGGTGGGACGGAACCACTGCGGATTCACGCAGACCAGCATCTTGCCAGTCGCTGCATCATAGCCCTTCTCGTCGATGCCGGTACCCTCCCAGCGGATGGTGATGCCATTAGCGGCAAAGGCCTTCTCGGTAAAGTCACGGACAGTGTGCTGCACACCGGTAGCAATAACGAAGTCTTCCGGCTTATCCTGCTGCATAATCAGCCACATGCACTCAACGTAGTCCTTCGCGTAGCCCCAGTCACGCAGAGAATCCATGTTGCCCAGCTCCAGATGATCCTGCAGGCCCTCGGCGATACGACCGGCTGCCAGCGTGATCTTACGGGTGACGAAATTCTCGCCGCGGCGCTCAGACTCATGGTTGAACAGGATGCCATTGACGGCAAACATGCCGTAAGCATCGCGGTATTCCTTGACCATCCAGAAACCATACTGCTTTGCGACAGCGTACGGAGAGTAGGGATGGAACGGGGTGGTCTCACGCTGGGGAACCTCCTCGACTTTGCCGTACAGCTCAGAGGTAGAAGCCTGATACACCTTGCAGGTCTTCGTCAGCCCGCAGACGCGGACAGCCTCCAGCACACGCAGAACGCCCAGCGCGTCTACATCGCCGGAATATTCAGGCGCATCGAAGGAAACCTGGACATGGCTCTGCGCAGCCAGATTGTAGATTTCATCGGGTTTAATTTCGCCCACCAGACGGATCAGACCAGAAGAATCGGTCAGGTCTCCGTCGTGCAGGGTAATCGCGTTCTTCTCAATCAGATGGTCGATACGAGCCGTGTTGGAGATGGAAGCACGGCGGACGATGCCGTGGACTTCATAGCCCTTCTCCAGCAGAAACTCTGCCAGATAGGAACCATCCTGACCAGTGATACCCGTGATAAGTGCCTTTTTCATGTATTTTATTCCTCTCTGACGTTTGATGGATTGTGCTTCATTTTGTCGCACACTTGTATTTTATAAATTAAGTCACATTCTCTTAAGTGCTAAAGCAGTGCTTTATTAGCATAATATTGGTTTTTAGTGCCTACGAAATATACGCAACTGTATCCATGCAGTTTTGCGAAAGTCTCGACCTGTCTCGAACACACAATATATCTCTTATTCCCACAGCAGCTTACAGTCCGCCACATCCACAAGGCTGTCCATAAACACCTCATGCAGACGCTCTGCCACCTGCTTCTTCGTCACGCCTTTCTTCAGCACGACCTGCAAAAATCCACCGCCGCCTGCGCCGCAGACCAGCCGGCCATCAATCAGCTCCTCAATGCTGCTGAAGATCTGCTCAATCAACGTGTTGCTGCTTCCGGCATCCACCTTCTTACTCAGCTCCCAGTGGTAATCCAGCAGCTTCGCAAACCCGTCCACGTTGCCGCGCTCCAGTTCAAACCGCATCAGCGCCGCCACCTTCTGGATCTCCTCCAGCGCAAACACACTATCCGGCTCATTGCCGGCATACCGTCCAATCACGTCACGGAGCAGGTTTCTTGCGAGCCTGCGCTGACCGGTGTAGATCAGGCAGAAACGCTCGTCCAGTTCCTTCTTTGCTTCCTCCGGGATTTCCACATGTACTACCTTCAGCTTCTGGTCGATCCCCGGCATGGAAGTGATGTACTTCAGCCCCGGTGTGACACCGCCCACCTGATCCTGCCAGCCGCCTCCGGTGGACATGATCTGCTCCATGGCCAGTACATGGGAATACAAATCTTCCTCTGTATATCCGATCCCCATGAACTCAAACACCGCCTTCACACAGGCAGCGGAAAGGATCGATGAGGTTCCAAGGCCGGAACCCTTCGGTACGTTTGTCACCTCTGAATGCATGACAAAGCCGCCACCCAGACGCTCCAGTATCTCTTTCAGATTATGCCCTTTCATCGGAATGATGCCGCAGGCAAGCAGACATGCCTTCTGCAGGGCAAATGGATCAAACGGATCTCCGGTGCGCTGCAGCTCACTGATCTCCTCAAACTCCCCGTGTACATCCATGTCACGGCTGTCAAAGACTACCTTCAGTTCATCCATGCGTTCCAGCTTCACCACCACCGGCTTCTCACTGTTCAGCAGGATCGCCGCATTCAGCACCGTACCGCCATGCTCATTGCAGTACGGAGGGGTATCGCTCCATCCGCCGCCCCAGTTCACACGCAGCGGCAGTTCCACGGTATGGGTATCTTTCACGATGTGTGTCTTCTCATTATAGCTGAGACTGCGCACCGTAGCCTCCAGCACTTCCGACTGGATGGTTCCAAAGCACTTCTGTACTTCGTTCTCATCCTCCAGCACCACACCAAGATAATAATGCAGGCGGAGCTTCTCACTGAAATCCGCCCTTGCAAGGCGCTTTTCCAGCCAGTGTCTCTGAATCTTCGTCAGTGCCTTACGCTTCGGAAGCGTCTGTGCCGGTACCTGTCCACGGATCGCTTTTGCCAGTTCATCCATCATCACAAGGTCTGCCATGCGGCGATTCCATGCGATGATGGCATCCGGGTCAGCCGCATTGAAACCGGAACACAGCGACTTGCGCGGACTCTCTTTCCAGTCCTCCAGCCTGCCTTCCCCGGTCACAAGCGCATACAGGTTCAGCGCCGCCGCCACCGCTTCCCTCACGGTGTCCTTCTCCGGATAAAGTTCTGCCGTCCAGAGGGTATGGTTTCCGCCATCCCAGAGATCCGTACCAAGCTTTTCTGCCACCTCATTCAGATCCCTGCCAAACAGCCGGTTCTCCTTCGGATTATCCTGCACGCCAAAGATGCGCACGACGAACTTCCCGTCACGCTGTTTCAGCCCATGCAGGACCACCCCGTCCGGGATCACCTCATCGTGGATGTCCACAAAGGAAAGGACACAGTTGTTTCCCACCTTTGCACGGCTGTGGACATAGGATACCTCCAGATAGCAGTCCTTCCCAATGGAGGCACGGCTGCTCAGCACGCTGTTATACCCGGCTGTGCTGCCGCTGATGCTGCTTGCCACACGGCTGCTCCATCCAAGGCTGGCATACGCATCCACGCCGCCGCACATCAGTGCCAGGATCTCCTTTGTGGTGCCAAAGTGGATGAACTTCGCCGGGGCCAGACGCAGCAGCTTCATCCGGTAAGGACGAAGCACCTTCCACACCTGTTTCCTCGCTTCTGTCAGTTCCTCACAGAATTCCCCTTCCGGCTTTTCCAGATAAAACTGCTCCAGCGTAGAATTCTCCGCCAACGGATAGAGAAAATCCGCATACAGGGACAGACGCACCGTCCCGTTGACATACCGGTCATACTCTTCCTCTGTCCCGATCAGGGAATACAGTGAATCCATCATGGCGGTGCTGAAGATCAGCGCACCGGTGTCAATGTCCACACAGCCTGCCTCATTCACCGCACCGGCCTTTCGCAGTTCCTCCTCCGACTTCTTCTGGAGGCAGCATTTCACGTTGCCGTCTTCCCCGTTCACATACACACCATGGTTCTTTCCGACTTCCACGCGCTCCTTAAAGGAAATCGCTGCCGCACCAACATTGTTATAGTCGATCTGCAGCGGATTAAACAGAAGCAGCACATCCCCGGACAGCAGCACCATCCCCTCACGGATACGAGATGGCACGGAACTCATGCAGATCATGAATTCATCAAAAAGCGTAGAGCTGCGGCCATCCGGCAGCTGATGGGGTACCGGCGAGAACAGTTTCCCCAGCGCGGAATACTGCGGCACACGCTTGCTGTCGCCACCGGAATGGATGACCAGAACGCGCAGCTTCCGGAAATCTCCCTCCTGCTCATGGAGATACTTTAACACCTCCAGCGTCGCACCGCCGGAACCCACACGCTCGCCACCCCGATCCGGGATCGCTGCAAACCTTGTCCCTGCCGGAAGATACTCCTTGCGCTCTTCGATCTGCCTGCGGAATCCTTCTGCCTGATGGTCATTGGATGCCGTCAGGATCACATAATCCCATCTGGGGAAATTTTTCAGTTTCACGGAACGGTTGTAATCATCCCAGCAGTCCTGATAAGCCTGGGATAAAAACATTGAATACAAGCTCTTCATATTTCTTTCTCTCCTCTTTTCTCAGAATTTCCAGCCATCCGGCCGGTTTCTGTGTCTTTCCTTTTTCAAAAAAAGCACAGCGATTTCTCGCTGTGCCTCCATGTCACCACTGTTTCCGATATTCCCTTGGACTGATTCCTTCTACTTTGCGGAACATCCGGCTGAAGTAGTTTGCATCTTCCATGCCGACCGCAGCGCCTATTTCATCCACAGTCATATCTGTGAAGCGAAGCAGCTGCTTGGCTCTGGTGATCCGCTTTGAGATTAGATAGTTGTTGACCGTCGTTCCGTAAGTCTCTTTGAAGATTTTGGACAGATAGAACTTGTTGATGAAGAACTTCTCTGCCAACTCATCCAGCATAATTTTCTCTGTAAAGTGTTCGTCCAGATGCTCCTTCACAGCTGCCAGTTCCATTCTCTTCCGGCTTATTGTCGCACTCTCCGGATGCCAAGACTGCTCCATCAGGAGAGTCAATAGACTTCCAAGCTTCTCATTGATCCGCATATCCCGGATGTAATCGGATGAGGAAGCTAAGTTATAAAGCTCTGTAAGTAAATCCGTAAATGGCTTGATATCCGCCGGGTGGAACACCGGCCGACCGCCGCGCTCCTTGTATTTCTCATACACAGCCGGAAGGGATGGTGCATAGAAGTGGCACCATTGGAGCGACCAGAGGTCATCCGAGGTAGAATGACTGTAGGCTTTTCGGCAGTCTATGAACACACAATCGCCTGCGTGCAATTGATAGGTCTGCCCCTCGTAGGAAAGTTCACCTTCGCCAGACAGAACGATAAAGCAAAGAAACGACACCAGATTCTCTCTCTGAGATATATGCGGGTGAACAGCCTGCAAAGAGCCGACCTCCTGCAGATGGAGCAACGATGTCCGGGCAAAGGTTGATGGCGTGTAAATGATTCGGGAGGAGCTTACGGAAGAAGATTGTGGATTAAATAGTTCTTGGTCCATAAGCTGCTCCTTTCCCATTTTCGTCACATCTCACTCAATTCGCATTATATCCGAATTTCCTGCTTTGCAGAGTTTCCTTCCACCAGCTTTCTCTTTCGAGAATCACGCTGTCATCCACTTTTGCATTATAATTTTCAAGAATGGAATACTGGAAATTTCTCTTTATGTAATCAATGCCTTCTTTATTTACCAGTTCAATCAGTTCTTTATTGCCGCCATGCCCTGAATCAATATAGTTTGCCCATCTCTGCAGCAGCATCCCGTTGTCGCTTGTAGCCGAGCCGACATATAATTTTCCATTACTTCTATCAGTAATTAGATAAACCGCTTTCTGATTCTGCAAGGCTGCCATCCAGTCCTTCTTGTGCTGTTTGATGATAATTTCAAGTTGTTCCCAAGTAAGCCTTACCTCATCGTATCCCGGAAAATCGTAGCCATCAAATGCAGCAGGGAGAAGCTGGTTCACTAACAGTTCATCACATACATTTTTATAGTAAATCCCCTGTGCTTGACATGTCTTATGAAACTGTATGATCAATCTTCCATAGTAGGGTTTATACTCCGGCAGTTCATCTCCGTCATAAGATATTCCACCTACAATATTAAGATCCTTCGTAATTTTCTTTATCGTGGTCAACAGCCACTTATCCCAGCCTATTTTCAAAAAACAAACTGCAATCTGGCCTTCATAGAAATAACGTCTCTGTTCTCTCCAAAACAGCCACTGTGTATTTACAATATCCGGATTCTTTCTATAAAGATCCAGTGGATCTTCATCCGGGCTTGGCTGATTAAATTTTATTTTAACTTTGTCCATATCACTTTGCGGAATACGCAAAAGATCATCTATTTTTAATGGCATAAAACACTCTTTACCCGTTGATATTATTGCATCTTAGCCGCTTATCATTAGATAAGTGTTGCCTGCTGCTCACCTCGTAGCGGTGTGCAAAATCTTGAGCAGCTGCTGCACGCGTCAAAATCGTGCAGCCATATTTTTGAAGATTTTATATATTTTTGCTCACTCATCCATTGGAAAATGCTGTTCATGGTTTCTTTAGTAGATGTATTTTTTGCTGAAACCTAACTCCAAATTGTTCAATAAGGCTTTAGCTTTCTGAAACATGGCAGCAACCGGTAATAATATACACAAAGTCCAAGTTAAAATAAGTACAGAGTATTTAGGCCAATATGCAATTTTTTGAACAGATTCGCTTCCTATAAAAAATATAGCGTGTAAAAACCATATTTCTAAAGAATTTTTTCCTAAAAGTGACATTATTTCATAGCACAGTCCACAACATCTGGCAATAAATCTCCACAAAATATAAACAATCACTGGAGTATATAGTATATCCGCTTTAAATAAAACGATGTCTTTAACAGCACCTCTCGCTAAAAAAACAAATGCAAACACAATCATTTCAGCAAATAGATTGTTTAGTAAACGTATTTTTTTCACTTTCGCAAAAAAACGTTCATAAGCATTTACTTCACCAAAATAATAGCCAAGTAATACAATCGGCGTGTAATCCACATACTCCCTTAACATCTCTAGTATTACACTACCAGATTCAAGAAAACTTAATCCTACCTTTACAACTCCCAGTGCCAAAAGTAAGACAACTCTTATCGTTATTCCTATAGCATTGTAGTTCTTATTTTTAAGTGCAAACATGTATATTGGAAAGCTTACAACTAAAATAATATAATACCGTACATACCAAGCAATTCGTATATACGATGTGCGTATTGCAAATAAATTAAGAATAAAATCAGATATTTTAAATTGCAAAACACCTGATATGCTCATTATCGGAAGATAAAATAAAATGAGAATCAACCAATAAGTAGTCAAAAACCCTCTCAACTTATTTAAATTATATTTATACCCCCCCACGATGGATTTTTTCTTCTTATATGTATAATACATACCTATACCCGATAGGAAAGCAAATATAGCCACTCAAATTTTAGAAAATCCTCCCCAGTATGATGCCAATGTTTTTGCACCAACTTGCAAACTTATGTACTGATTACTAGGGAAAATCCATTCAGGTATTGGGTATAAATGATTGCACACCATAAGGATAATTGCAATGCCTTTAAGAGCACAAACAACTTTTGAATCAAATTTATCGTTCAAATTTCTAACCATCATTTTCTCCCAATCCTTAACATTTTCAACCCTTTATCAAGCATTTCTAGAAACACCTCATCCCTCGTAATTGTAGATAACAATACATAAACCAGTCCACCCACAATTACTTGAACAATTGTTGATATTGGGTTAGGTTTCAATTGCGTCGTGATTAAAGCAATAGCACCATACATTATAGCTGAGAATAAGAAATACTTAATTGCACATGGAATCAATGCAGTCATTTTCATTTGTTTGTTTAACTCAAAATATTGAATTGCCACACAAATATAGCTTGAAATAACGGTTGCAATAGCCGCCCCTAGAAATCCAAATTTAGGGATTAATAATGCGTTAATTACCACATTCAAAATAGCAGTAAAAAAATATGCTTTTATCAACACATTAATCTGATTTGTGGCTGTAAAATACTGTTTCCCCGATATACCTTCTAATGAATTTCCTATCACAATAGGCGCAATAATCATTATTCCCGCAATAACTGGAATATATTGACTTCCCAAATACCAAGGCACAAAGCATCCCGCTATTCCAATTAATCCAGCCGTCATTGGGAATGCTAAATACAAAGATATTTTTCCAGCCTTAATTAAAAATGTCTGAATATTTTCATACCTCTTATTCTGAAATTCATTAGCAATTCTCGGCATCATCACTGTACTTAAAACAGTGATGAATGTAAGTGGTATCGTAACTATCTTTTCTGCATTATCATAAAATGATACTTGACTCGTTTCTTTAGTTAAAGCTTCGATCATTATCTTATCAACCTGGAGATAGATTAAAGTTGCAACAGTTGGCAAAAACAATTGAAGCGATCCTTTTATATGCGAAGCAAAATTCGATGCATCTACTTTACATTTAGACACATATTTATTTAATTGAGTGTAAGCCAGCAAGTTTGCGACTAAAACTGACGCACCTAACAAAAATAAATATAGGCTTACATCTTCTGGTCTTTTTATTAAGATAAAAATGCCAACAACTGTTAACAATTTTGCAATAAAGTTTTTAACCACTGGCGGCTTCATATCCTCCAGGCCGACATAAACCCAAGTACAGTCCAAATATGAAGCTATTAACCAAACAGAATAAATAAGAAAATATTTGGTATATTCCTTTAAAAGCAAAGCCAATATAATATATATTACGCATCCTACAAATCCTAGGATAAAACGAATATATAATACTTCCCAAAATGTTTGACTCATCTTTTTAGGGTTATCACGCTCATATGCAATCTGACGATTGCCATAATTGTATATACCAAGTAAAGTCACAGAGCTAACAACATTAGATACTGACACGACATAACTAGAAATGCCTTGACTTTCTGGGCCTAGCGTTCTTGCTAAATATGGAGCTGTGACTATTGAAACAAACAAAACAAACATTTGATATAATAAATTATAAATGTAATTTTTTGTTATTTTATTCACAATGAACCTCTTTATTTATTATTTTTGACAATGTGTTAGAAACAGCTTTACGATATGCATCCCATGTAAGATTCTCTACACTTTTTCTTGATGCATAACTCATCCTTTCAATTTCCCCTGGATGTTCAATAAACCATTCAATTTTCTTTTTTAAATCATTGTCATCGCCTGCATTAAACACAAAACCATTTTCACCATTTACTATTGCATCATCTCCACCTGCTAAATTAGAAACAATACAAGGAACCCCACAGCTCAGAGCTTCGAGAATAACCAAGCCATACCCTTCTCCTAGTGTTGGAAATACGAACACATCGCAGTCATTATACAAGCCCGCCAACTTATCTCTAGTAACAAACCCGCAAAAGTGTATGTTATCGCAGTCTTTGTATTTTTTGTAAATTTTTGATTCGCTATCAAATGATCCTGCCAAAAAGAGTTCGACGGCATTTCCCATTTCTTTTGCAACTTTACATATGTGATGGATGCCCTTCCTATAATTAACTTGTCCTACAAACACTAATTTCAGTGCTCCCGTGATTTCTTTTTTGGGAACAAAGGAAAATTTTTTTCTATCAACGCCATACGGAATAATTTAGATTTGTTCTTCTTTCGCTCCACAATAGATCAAACTCTTTTTTACGATATTAGATGCTGCAAGGAAATACTGACTAGATTCAATTTCTCGATCTCTATCTAGCATCACAGTTTTATTCCAAAGAAACTCACTTTCTTCCCTATGTCCTTCATCACCAGTTAAAAGCATATCTTTTTCAAAATTATCCTTCATAAAACGACCTGTTGAAATAGAAACGTCCAACACACGTTTTATATAAGGCGCATGCTTTTTTAAATATTCAAAACAAGTAGTTGCTGTAGTATCATACATAATTACTGCATCAACATTATGTTTTATTGCATACTTTGCAACTTTGATTCCAAATCGGTTAATAACTTTTCTAATAAACCATCTTCGAAATAATTTTAATTTTGTGATTCTCTGCATCCCTAAATATGCCAAACTTTCAAATTCCAATACCTGTTTGACATCATTGTCAAGAGGGGGGCAACTTCTAGATTCTGCTTTTTTCTTTGTATTCCCCTTTAAAAATGGTAATATTTTTTTTGTTAAAGATCCATCTTTAACATAGACTGTCGTAATATACTTCTCAAGCATGCCGGCTTCTTTCAATGCCATAGCCGTTTGAAAAGAATGTTGTTTAAGTGGATGTGCCACTAACACTTTCCCTGTATTCATTGTTGTTCCCTCACTCCTTTCAATGTAAACGCTCTAATAACAATTGCTGGCAAGTACAGGAATATTAGCAGTCCAACAATAGTAGGCGTATAGCCCCGTGTTATAATTTGCATTGTAAAACCGTAAAAAACAGCATACAAAATGATATCATCAATTGCTGTGCTTTCGTATAATCGAATTGATTTTTTTAATGCTCGACCGAACCAAAACATTATAAGAACACTTCCAATAATTCCAAACTCCATGTAATACTCTCCCAAATTGGGCCAAGCCATCGCAGCATGATCAATTGTAAAAGCATTGGTAGAGTTTTTCATAGCTATTGCCATAGTACTATAAATCGCCAGTGGTTTTTCTGGCCAAATTGCTCTAGGAATAAAATGCGTAATAGTATCGTAAATCATACTTCCGCCCAATGTATATGCATATTGCGACGGATAATGTGTTACTAAACCATAAAACGGCTTGTATATATTAAAGTTGGTTTCTAATGCATATAAAATATCATCTATGGAAAAGCTACTCCAGTCAGTGACAGAACCCGTTCTAAGTCCATGTCGCATAAAGCCCATAATTGAAATAAATAACAAAGCACCAACCACTGCAATTGCAAACATTTTCTTTGACGGATGAGATCGTTTTTTTCTGTAATAGCATAAGGCCATTGCAATCACCATAACAATAATAATAAATCTAAAGCCCCTAACTAAATGCAGAACAAACGTCAGGGCAGTAATAAATAATTTTAGTATAGAATTTTCTGAATAGTATAATATATACAACCAAGGAATCACCATGAAATAGCCAAAATTCGAAACAAATGATACTTCAGACATTGCATTTGTCTCTTCAAAAGCACCTTGAGAGCCCAAAGTTAATATGTACGATAAGGACATGCCACTTTTAAACAAGTAATATAAATTAATCAACATTCCTAACGCCCATATTCCAAGACATAATATGATAATTCTCTGTTTATATCCTTTTGACAGTTCATAATCTAATACAGGTGAAAAACCATCAAACTCTGGCGTTTTTATCGATACATAGCCCAACGCTAAAGCAACATAGGAAACAAAAAACACAAATGTCGCTTTTATTGCTCCATCCATAATATAAGCGCCATTGCAAGTTGTTCTTCCCGCTTCTATCAAATAAATCGGGCAAAACACAAATATACACAAGTATAGAAGTGTTACAAAATGAATCGGATAAAATATTTCCAGCTGCTCTTGTTTTAATACCAATGTGTACACTATAAGAGTGGCAAAATAAAACCCAATAATCACGGCTTCTTCAATTCTGTACGATGACTCTGAATTTATCGCTACAACTAATAGCCATATACCTATTGAGACGAGCAATAACAGATATCGAAACACCTTTTTTGTTATAGACATCTTATCTTTCCCTTCCTAATAAAGATTTAATTTTTTCCTTTAGTGATATCGGAATCATACTTGCTAATCTAAGTTTTAATTTCAACCCAACAGCTAAATCTTTCTCAAAATAATCTGGGTTCGCGTAATTCCGCAATATAATATCTCGTTCGGCTGTACGCTCAACACTCTTTTTTATTGCATCGCTTACAGCAAGAGCTTGTTCAAAACTTGTTTCTCTATACTCAACCTCGTTAACAATACTATTCCAGAATAGTTCTGCCTTTTCTGAATTTACCAATACCATAGAAACACCTTTCGATATCTCAAATGGACAATTTAATAATTCTGGCTTCCAATAATCGCCCAATGAGAAGTCACCTACGCGTTCGACGGTAGTATATTTACAATGGTAACATGATTCTCTAAAAGTTCTTCCTGATAAAAACGCATCGCCATATGGATCCAGCATGATTGGCTTTGTATATACTTTCTTTCCAAAATCTATTCTTAATAAATAACGCCCACCCACTCCATTTTCTTTGTATCTAAAATTATAAGACATTAATGGTTTTTTGTATTTGGTTTCAAGCCATTCTGTATATCTTTTAAAGAGCATCGGACTAGACACCACATGACATAATATGTCAACAAGTAACAAATTATTATACTCAACACTCAGATACGATTTTAAGCCTGCAATTTGACATGGTGTTCCAGAATATACAACAAGCAAGCCCTCTAACAAATCCTTCTTTGCCTGTTCATAGGTGTTGTTCGTATCGCTCTGAACATATTTTGAGCCCTGTAAAAGTTTTAATTTACTCACCGAATCTATTCTAATCTGTTTCGCATAATAATCATGTTGTAATGCACAGCCATATACAATTCCGCCTTGTTCCAATACTTTGTTGGCTATCAACCAAAATATTCCGCCTGAAGTACTATTCGCTAATGCCTCATTATCTTTAATTTTCGCAGCGTAAACCTTATGTTTTTTATGTTTTAAGTTCAACAACTCTTGTGGACATTTTTTTTTACACAACCCGCAATTGACACATAGATTTATATCTATTTTAGGATATAAAAAGCCTTCATTATCATAAGTCATAGAAATAGCGTTCTTAGAACATATTTGCTCGCACAACCTGCAACCGCAACATAAATTTGAAATAGTATTCATCATTCTTACCTCTTCATATATTTTTTATATGTAATCATCAAAGAAAATAAACTATATTTTTTCAATGGTTAGCAGCCAAAAAGTCCTAAAGATATTGATCAACTCATCGTTAGATATATTTTACCCAAATGTCTTTAAGAAACATTAGTTTTCTTTCTGCATGTTTTTCATTCGACCTTCATTTTGCCCTTAATTGATTACTTTCATATGCTGTAATTATACTTTTAAAATATTATCAAGGTATTGTTTTGATTCGTCTCTTTTTTTCTCCAAAAGAATTTCACATTTTTTCCATTTTTCTTTATCAATTTCCACGGTACAACTTATTGTGTCTGATACAATAAATCTATCGTCAAAATCCAACAACTCTAGAATAGATTTAACTCTTGAGTTTTCAGACTCTTTAGATTTTTCCGAAAATCTTGCAAGCGTTAGGAAGTCAATTCCAAAGTTAATAGCAAAGGCTGTTCCATGGAATGAATCAGTTATAACATATTCCGCATCATAAATCATTTTTGCGAAATCAATGGGAGCCACATCAATATATTTTTCATATGGAGACTCAAAATCATCTGGGGTATTTGGAACAATAATAACCTTAAATCCTAATGTATCAGCTATTTTACTAACGACCTTCCAATAGTAACTATTTTCACTTAAAAAATAGCATAAAATATATTTTTCATCTTGTTGATTACTTGCTTCGAAATTACTGTACCATTCGTCTTTATTGAATAGAAATGTCGGATCCAAAACAACCGGCACTTCTTTGCCCGTTAATTCTAGAATAATCTCCTTACCTGCAATTTCTCTAACAGATAAATACTCAAAACGCTGTATCCATTTAGAAACTCTTTCAGTTATTTCTGGATCCAAACTTTTAACGCCAAAACTTGGCGCATATGCAACGAGCTTGTTCTTATTTTTTACAAAATCCAAAAAAAATCTTCCGTCCAAATATTTAGGACTCCAAACTTGATCGCTGCCTACAATATATAAATCATAACAATCAGAAATATTAAGCAGCTCGGATGCAGTATATTTTTTCGTAAGCGGCAAGCTATTTTTCATAAACGCCTCAAATTTGTATTGCCTATTTTTTAATGCTTCCATATTATTATTGCCAATTTTTGCCATACGTCTATTAAGACTAATTTGTTTGCTTTTTTTAATTACACGCTTTATTTGATACGACAAGTTTTTCTTTCCATAACGTATTACATCTTCTTTGCGCGTTAAATAATTTATAAACTCTACATCTTGCCCATTGTTTTTTAAATATGTGCACATCGAATATGCTTGAAGCTGTGTTCCATAATTAAAATAAGTCCATGTAAGTAATGCTATTTTCATATATATACACTCCTTATAAAAAAGACAGAATTTCCTGTACTGCTTTTGATGTATCAGGATTTGTTTTTGACAAATTTTCAGATAATGTTTTTCTTTTACCTTCTGAGCAAATTAATGTTTTTAATCCTTTGTATATTGATTGAACATTAGTATCTACAATCATACCTGTAACATCTGGAATAATTTGATCTCTAGCCCCTGTAAAATCCGTACACAAAATAGGCTTATTTAATACTCTTGCCTCAGCTACAGCAATTCCATACCCTTCGTGAATTGACGGTTGGACATAAATGTCGCAATCTCGAATATACGGGTATGGATTTGTTCGAACTCCCAATAAATAAAAATACTCATTTAGACCGTTTTTCTCAATCCAAGTTTCTAATTCCTTTCTTAAACTACCATCTCCTAACACATACCAACGAAAATTTAATTTATCGTTTTTCAATAATTTACAGACTTCAATTGCCAAATCATATCCCTTTTGCGATTCTAACCTTCCAATCGTAAGCAACTTGATTTTGTCATTAGTATCAAAACAGTTCTCATTTCCAGCATATTTTAGCATGGTATTAATATACTGTTTAGATATAATATTCGGTGCAACAGATACCTTATTATTCAATTTCGGAAGACATTCCAATAGTTCCTCTTTTAACTGGTTAGAAACACAAAATATATGATTATACTGTTCTAGCAGCTTTCCGTATTTACACACATCAAATTTTGCAGATTTAAAATCATTATGAATCCACGCAACCTTATTTTTTGCATCAATTTTATATAATACATACTTTAACAGTAAAGGCATATGAATATGAAAGCAAACCGCAACATCGTATTTTTCTTGAACTGCTGGTATGTTTTCAAATTTCGTTGTCAATGTGGTAATATCCGCCTTGGTAATTATGTTTATGCATACACGTGCAAATTTAATTAATTTTCCGCGTTTTAAATAAGATAACAATGCCGCTTTAGTACCTTCAATTACATACGAATCTTTAGGTGCACGAATTTTATCAACTGAAATATTTGCAGGAATTTGATTCAAAAAATCTCCTTCCATTTCTGCTAAAATAATCGATATCTGGTACTTATCCTCGGGCATTTCATTTATTAATGAAAGCAAAGCTTTTTCTACTCCACCACATAACATATGGGGCAATACAAATACGATTTTCTTCATTTTTTAGACCACCTTTCCGCTATGTAGCAAAGCTCAAACAAGAATTTTATAGTTTATAGCGCAACTAAATTTGACATAATTATTTTTATAAAAATCGCATCTCGGGGCACATAGCTAACAACAAATTAATCAATCTACAAATAAGAGAAGCTTTTATCCATCACAAAAAGTTTTCTTTATCCGTCTATTCTGTTAAACAACTTTTTGTAGATGCAGTAAAGAGGAATCTATTACCATTTATATTTGCCCTCGTATGTTCTTCTATATTCTTCTCTCAATGGCTCTTGATGCAAGTCACTTCAAATTTATTTATTCTTATTTATAATATTTCTAATGACTCTATCCATAGCATTAATATAATTATTTTGTTTAAACCTCTTGGCAACAAGTTTTCTATTGTTTATCGCTATTTTCTCAATAGTACCTTGATTTTGTAAGTTTTCAAAAAAATCACTTGCGCAGTTTTTCTTTTGAATAATTAATCCATTTATGCCATCTTTCACAATATCCGGAATACCAGCGTGATCTGTGGTGATAATTAACATTCCATTTCCCATCGCTTCCAGAATACTAATTGGCTGACCTTCATTCGGATATTTGGTAGGCAATGCAAAAATATAGCATTCCTTTAATAGCTTTCTCTTTGCTTCTCCGCCTACGATACCGTGATATGTAACATACTCCTCCAGCTTATTGCTCTTTACATAGCTTTCAAAGTATTCTTTTTCGCCGTCCTCAAAAAACTTTCCTGCAAAATCGAAGTGGAACCTTTTTTCTCCACCTGTATCCACATGCTCTTTCTCTGCTTTCGCCATTTCAAGAACAAACGGATAGCCTTTACTTCTGATAAAATTGCTCAACCACAGGACATGAAGTACCTTCTTATTTTCTAAAGCAGCCAGCTTTTCCTCTATTTCTTGATCTGTAAGGAGATACTGGTCATCGACGCAGTTCTCCACAACAAAGATTTTGTCATCATCAATCATTCCCTCAAAAATTTTCTTGAGGGACTTTGACAAGACAATTGCTCCGGCGAGTTTCTTAATTGCCTTATAATTTGCTTTCCGCTGCCAGCCAGCCATATCGTTATCTACTAACTGACGATAATATCCACCATGCAGATGGATCAGACATTTCTTACGCTGAAGTTCCAGTAACTTGAAAATCACCAAATCTCGCAGGTTGCCGCCTTTTGTCTGGCTAATTGTAAAATAGAACAAATCTGCTTTGCTTTTTCTGATTTTCAGCAGATTTTTCAAGAAGTTCTTGTTGTTGGTAATGTCTACTTTTTCAAACTCAAACTCGCCATCAGGATTCACGGCTATGTTGAGTTCTGAATTGTACAGTGTCTCAACCGCTTTGGATAATCCATGCATCGGAGGTGGAAATTGTGCAATAAAGCAGATTTTCTTTTTACTCATCACTTATTGCCCTCCAACCTCTTAATAACCCTCGCCGGGTTTCCAGCAATCACACAGTTATCCTCAAACTTTCCAGCAACCACTGCACCGGCACCGACCACGCAGCCATCGCCCAGAACCGTGCCTTTCAATATGATGCTATTGCACCCGATGAAACAGTTCTTGCCGATTTTGATTTCTCGGCTCGGCACCAAATCACTGTCGCCACCGTTTTCATCCCGCAGCAGTTTGTTTCTTGCCTCTGCCTCGATGGGGTGGAAGTCATTGTCCAGAATCTTACAGTTACCGCCGATACAGGTGTTCTCACCAATTGTGATCTTCTTTCGGGCGTAGATTGTTGCTCCGCTTATCCCAACATTATCACCAATCTCAATCTCTGCTCCCGGAGCACGGGTAACAATAATTGTCCGGCTATAAAGGCCAACCAGATTACTTAAGAAGCTGCTCTTGATTGTGACGTTCTCGCCAATCTTCAGCTTGGCACCTCCTTTGTTGAAGATGATCGGCACGCCCTTCAGCAAGAGGTTCTTTCCATATTCAACTTTTGTCATCTTTATAACCAGCTTGAACCAGTTACTGTTCATACCTCTCGCCTCCTTTACAGCTTCAGAATCTCTTCTGCGTACTTTCTCACTGACACGTTTCTGGTCAGGTTCTTTTCCAGATTCTCACGGCCTCTGGCTCCCATCGCTTTGACTTTTCCTGAACCTGCATTCTCAATGAACCAGCGGATGTGCTCCTCAACCTTGTCATACTCACCCGGCTCACAGCAGAGACCACCGTGTGTATCTTCGATTAGGCATCGTACCTCAGATCCCGCTTCAAGCACCCCTAATACCGGCTTAGCGGCCGCAGCTAAGCCATAATATTTTGAAGGGCAGCTCACGCCTTTGATGCCTTTCGCGTTCACACACCAGTGAACGTCACCAGCATTCAAGCTATAAATCAGGTCAGCCTTATCTTGGTACGGAATGAAAGTCACATTGTCCATATGGTGCTGCTTTACATAGAGCACCAACTTATCCAGTACGGAACCAGCACCAACAAACGCAAAAACGACCTCTCTGCCATCTGCTGTTTTTGTTTCAACCTTGATTTTCTCCACAACCTTAATCAGATTCTCAAGGTCGTAGTACAGACCGATGTTGCCAGAGTACATAATGACAAACTTGCCATCGAGACCGTATTTCTTCTTGAAATCCTGAACCTTCTCGTTATTCTCATCCAGCGGATAGATTTCGTTTTCATCAATCCAGTTGTTGATCATGACGGTCTTAGGAACTTTCTTTCCCTTGAAACGGTTCTCCACCGTCTCCACCAGATCACGGCCGACTGTGATCACAAGTTCACTGCGCTTGCAGCTGAACTTGTCAAACCACATCATGGCATCGGTGACGAACTTGCTCTTGGTGTAACCGACAGCCAATACCTGTTCCGGGTTAAAGTCCTGAATATTGTAGATGTACTTGGCGTGTTTCATCCATTTACCCCAAACGCCCAGCAAACCGCCCAGGATCGGAGGCTGGGAAATAGAGAACACATAGTCCATCTTGCCAACCTTAAAGGTCGCACCCATTGCTCCAAAGAAATAGGAAACAATATTTTTCACGCGGCTCTTCTTGTTGGCCTTGCTGAACTCCGGCACCCGGATTCTCAGCACCTTCACGCCGTTAATTTCTTCTTCGTAATATTTCTGTGTCTTATATTTAGCTTCAATAGTTCCCAAGTAACTCGGCACCACGCAAATGACCGTGATGTTGAATTTATCCAGCATACCCTCCGCCAGTTCACGGAGGATCTGCCCCGTTGACGCAGTATCTGGAATATAGTAATGAGCATAAATCAGTAGATTCTTCTTATTTGACATTCCGCTATATTCCTCTCACAAGTTCTCATATCTAACCGCCGATGCAGTACAACGGCGGACTTTATCTATATCAAGCAGTGTGTTCATCGCACTGTAGTTATCCTTTTTCTCACAGTGGTCATCTTTCACAGTCATATTTCAGCCTGCTCTTCATGACCACCACTGAATCTTTCATGTAGACCTGTCATGGGCTACTCACTCATTTCGCTTCAACTGAAACTTTATGGTAGACGCCTTCATACCAACTCACCGACAAAGTGTTAGGTCTTATTGTCATAACATCTCGGACAGCACACCCATTTTTCAAAGTGCTGACCCTTATTGTCATAACCTGTACACCAACTCACCTTATTAAAACTGTACAAGTTCATATCTTCCTCTTGTTGCAACATGAACAATCATCTTCCCCTCACTACCTCTAATTCCCCGGAAAAATGCAGTTATCATGTCCGTCTTTTCTCTGCAATAAACTTTTCCAGAAAAATAGATTTTGGGCTTTTCAACACTTTTAACCTCCACCTCTAATTCTTCGGAAAAATGAAAGTTTCATGTCCGCACCTTGCTCTGCAATAAAACAGGCTCGCAGTAGGGGGATTTTGCATGAGTTTTATACGCCACCGTAGACCATCATGCCGCCACTGAAAGTTTGAGGTAGACATTCCACCACCTCTAATTCGCCGGAAAAATAGCAACAGGGTGGAGTATAATGTCCATTTTTCGTCTTATGTAGGTACATTTTCGATTTTTCCGTTCATTTTTAGGCAAAAAGAAAAGAGCCACCGACCATCAGATCAGTAGCTCCAAGAGATTCATTTTTCTATTTAATTTTCAAAAAGCTCACTTTTTCGCTTATAAGTGATTTTATTCACTTTTCTGGGTTCATAAGTGATTATGTTCACTTATTTCGTTTTATGTAATTATCATGGGGTGACAGAAAAACTCACTTATTTACCATTTCTATACAAGTGATTATAATCACTTTTTTATTGAGACAAGTGAGAAAAATCACTTATTCTCCTGCCCCGGCGTTTCCCTTCCTGCTGGCTGCGAAGCCCGTAGCAAGTTGGATTCTAACCAAGCTTGGCAGCTTAATTCCCGTCTCTCTGCTGCCTTGCCCACACGCCCCTCAGACAGCCCCGCTGTCGGCTTTTACTGCCGAACTGGGATTGTTTTGCGATGGGCTGGCTTCTGCCCGACGTGGGCAACTGTGGGGCTTACAGCCTCGTCTAGCATTTTTCCGTTTTCTATCGGAATCGCATCTGAAATTGGAAAACTCACAAGGTTCTGTTCCAGGAATGACTTTCCGGCCAAACGGTATGATCTCTTCATATTCCAATGTGCATCTCGATAGATCATTCTGGAAAAGGCCACACACTTAATCTCACAGCTGTTTGTTTCATTCAGCTTTGTCACCCGATGCGCCCCGGCATCCTCTGCCTTACACGCCTGTACTGCAATCTGTCCCATCTTCCGGTTATACAAAAATCGGTAATGCGTTGGCCATCCAAGTGCCTCTAGCGTGCTGCGAAAGATGGTGATCCGTCCTTCCTCCGCATTAAATGTCACTCCCAGCATCCCGGAGTACCATTTCTGTTCTTTTTCCTGCAATCTTCTCACCTCCAAAAAAGGGCGCACTTCCCCCTTGGTATTATAAAATCATTTTTAATCAAGCCCGGTATCGGGGACTGTCCTTCCTGTCAAAACTCCCATTGATACATAACCATCCATCTGTCGGACTTCTGATTCTCTTAGGTGTTCTTCTACAGGCACGCCAAAAGTACCTGCAATATCATCCGGGTAAAATCCCTTCCGAGTATCCACAGGCTTAGTCTCCTGGTCTGTTGGCTGTTCTGCTACAGTTTCTTTCTTTCGACTTTGCCGCTCATGGAAGATTTCTGGCACGAGCAGATCAAAGACGTACAGAGTTTCTCCTTCGAAGGTAATTCTGTACCCCAGCACCTTATATCTGCATTCACTATCCCAGTCCATTTCTTTATAGACCAGTTCCGCAAAGGGCTTGCAGCTCATCTTCCTGCTCTTACGCTTATCCGGCTTTGCAATGCACCAGCGCAGAGCATCCTTGTCATTTTCATCGCAGCCACGCACAACAATACGCTTCAAATCGTTATTGAACATGACGTGTACATAAACCACATCCTCCAGACCTGTAATGCAGGCTGTGTTGAATGTGATACTATCCTTGCGAATCACGATTGCAGGATCACGAAGATGTGCAAACAACTCCTTTCGCACAACTTGATATCCATCATACGAAAAGGTACTCTGTAATTCCTCCGCTCGTGCATCTCTTTCATTTTCTGCCTGCTCCGCTGATGGGGCAATGCTTGTGTGTTCCTCATTCATTCGTGTCGGTCCATCCTTCCATTATTTCTTCCGCCTCATGGAGCAATGCGTTCAGACCATCTGCGGTAAATGTATTCATTTCTTTAATTTCTGCTGCCGGCCGGAGTACATCCCAATTTCCTGCATAATGCTCCTGCTGCAAAATGCCAACCTGTGCAATACTTGTGATTGGCTGTCCAAAAGTTCCCGCCCATTCTGGTGGAAAAATGTAAATCATCTGTTTGACCGTTTTGCCCTCGGCTTCCTCTTCTTTCGATGGCAGAACGATTTCCTCTATTTTGATCATCTCCGGCTCATCCAGTTCAAAAAGCATCAGCTTATTGTCCCCTTGTTCCACAAACTGCCCCCGGAAACGATACTTCAAACCCTCTTCCCATTCCATAATGTCGAAAAGTGTCTTAGCCAGGCCACGGCAGCCAAGTGTGCTTGCACACCAGCGGCCCTCTTTCAGCCTTCCCCAGTGAATAGCATTCGGATTGCCCTTTTCGCATGGCCGAATCGCAACACAGCGGTCAACCGAGTTCAGAAGCAGTTCCACATACTCCACATCTTCAAACTTTTTCAGACAGGAAGTATTGAACCGCAGCTTACCATTGGAGATTGTCATTGCCGGGTTCTGTAGTGTAGAAAAATACTGAGCCCGTACCACCTCATATCCCGATAGATTCAGTCGGTTCATGACCTCTGCGGTATTCTCTTGCTCTTCCTGCATTACACTTTCAGAAGCCTCCCGGTATTCCTCTGCCGAGAAACCAGTCCAGTCCTTATCAAAAGGCACATATCCCCGAAGAATACCATCATCGACTACGCTCAAAACCGGCAACGGCCTATTCTTCCTTGTATAGTTGCGGGATGCCCTCAGATGATTGGCTGCATTATAAACCTCTCTGGACACAATCGCCTCATGGTGGTCCCTCTGTCGATACTGCGTCCGGTCATTGTTATTTTTCTTTGACTTATGTGTAAGAAAGTTCGGCGTGAAAGTCTTTCTTGCCAGCACATCCCCACAGTGGCGTTCATTTGCAATGACGCCAGCTATCGTGCTCGGATTCCATTCGGTATTTCCCAGCTTGGTTTTACGCCCATACTCGGTCAGAAGCTCTGCAATCTCGGTAAAAGAAAAGCCATTCAGATACAGGTAATAAATGACCCTAACCGTCTGTGCCTCACTTTCATTTACCACAAGATTTCCATCCTCGTCCTGATCATATCCCAACAATGCCGGCGTCAAAAACAGACCTCGGCTGAACCGCCGGTCAATAGACCAGTTCATAATAATCGACTTGGAATGAGATTCCTCTTCAGCCACAGATGCCAGAATGGTCAGGATCATACGGCCATTGCTGTCCAGTGTATAAATATTGTCGGCCTCAAATTTCACACCCACGGGCGGGTCAAGATTTTTCAGCGTTTCAATGACCGAAAGGCAGTCCACAATGTTTCGGGCAAAACGGGCGATGGACTTTGTAAGAACCAAGTCTATCTTTCCTACCTTACAGTCTTCAATCAACTGCTGCATTCCTTTGCGATGCTCCAGCGAAGTTCCGCTGATGCCCTCATCATCGTAAATTCCAACGAACTCCCATCCCGGCTGTGCCTTTATGTACTCAGTATAGTAATTTTTCTGAAGTTCATAAGAGGATGTCTGCTCGTCATTGTCAGTGGAAACACGGACATAAGCCGCAACACGCCGAATAGAGGTACTTTCTCCAAGCCCCTCCACTGCCTTTGCCGGGATGACCTCCAATTCAGAAGCATCCACGCCCTTATACCTGTCTCTGATTTTCTGCTTGCGGTCTACCGACTCTGTTCCACTGTTTCCCATGTACTTCCTCTCATTCTTCCGGCTTTATGCTCCAAAACCACTGGCGCATCTTCCGATAACTTCGGATGCCGAGTTCTTTTTTCGTATTTTCTGCTGTCCTGCGACTGATGCCTTCGTCACTCATCCGCATATAGATTTCTCTTGCTCTCATATCGCCTTCGGAAAGCAGCTTTTTTATCAGGTATGCTGCTTTCTCAGACTTTGATTCAAACTTCGGAGGCTCTGACTCTGCTTCCGGGTCAGTTGGGATCTTACACTCCAGCCATCGAAAACCCTCCTCGGCCGTTATTGAGAAACGAATCTCTCCATCAGATGGGGCCAGATTGTTTTTGATCTGTCGTACAATGCGAATGTCTTTGTTTTCCGGATCATGCTCCATCTGCAGAACACTTCTGGCTGCTGCAACAACATCCACACTACCAATGCTCCGGTACAGATCTTTTGTCCCCTCTTTCTTGTTGAGGTGACCAATCAATACAACTGCACAGTCATACGCAGATGCCCACATTCCAAGACGCTGCATCAGCTTTCTCGCCCTGCCTGCAATCTGAAGGTCAGAATCACTTCCCAGATATGCCTGTATCGGGTCAATGACCACCAACTTTGGACGAAATTGTATAATCGCCTTTCTGATACGTTCATCATCCAGCGTCAAGCCACTATTCATTTCTTCATTTATAAAAGCCACATTCCTGCAATCTGCTCCACACGTTTCCAATCTCGGCTTGATGGTGTCTGAAGCATCATCTTCCGAACACTGGTAAATAACTTTCTGGGGCATTCCAATAGACTTTCCATCCGGCATAGTTCCACCCTTTGATAATTCTGCAATCAGATTCATCATCATGGTAGACTTTCCATCGCCTGGGTCGCCTTGCAGCAATGTGATCTTCCCGACTGCAATGAACGGATACCACAGCCATCGAACAGCTGTTGCTTCTACATCACTATATAATGTGAAAATTCCTGTTTCCTCTTTGCCTGTCATTCCCTTTACCTTTCATTTGCAGTCTTTTACTACATTTATATTATAAGAGCTGCATGACATTTTGACTGCTACCTATCATGTAGCACGTTCCATGTTTTGCTACATAGTAGGTAGCAAAATGGCCTTAGACCACACAGCAGATAGGGGTGTGGCATTTTACGGTCTTAAAAACCTCTCATATTCAGTTGCTATGTATTTTTCTCTGCGGGATAATCGTACCAGCCTTATGCGGGAAAACATAAGGAGGAACACATGGCTATTAATTATGAAGCCTTGGGCAAGCGTATTTCAAATGCCCGCAAACAAATTGGTATCACACAGGAGGCGCTCGGTGAACAACTTAACATGACCCGTAAACACATCAGTGTTATCGAAACTGCTATCAACCGTCCCAGCCTGGATACCCTGGTTGATATCGCAAATGCACTGAATGTATCTGCAGATGACCTTCTCGTAGACAGTCTGATGCACTCGGCATCTACTGCAGATTCTGAGATTCACCGTCTGCTTTTAGACTGCAATACAACGGAACAGGAAATTCTTACCCGCACCGTAAAGGAACTGAAAGCAATTTTGTATGGTTTAGGAATCTGATTTTGTAACTCATTGACCACATAACAAAAGGCCCGCATAAGCCACAGCTGCACTTCGGCTCACTCCGGGGTGCTGTCTGTGGTTCATGCGGGCAGGAGTAAAAAAGGAGCCCGCCAGCGTTCCATGTAGGATTCTACACAGTGCGCCAACGGGCAGTCATTTACTTACTTTTTCGGCTTAAACTTTGCGCTATAAGCATTTACTGCTGCATCGTGGATAAGCCATCCAAATTTTCTCAAAAAATCCAATCGCTCTTCATCAGTCATCCATTTTGCAAGTGTATGAAGAACTCCCTCGTATCGTTCATTTTCTTTTCCGTTAAAAAACTTACCTCCGGGTCCCTGCTTAAATCTGACGGGAATCCCATTTTTAATTATCGTCCAGACAGTTGAACCACCATCTGTCTGAAACATGTCCCCGACCATGCCGTCCAGTTCTCCGGCATCCATTCTTTTCAGCAGTTCTCTTTCCTCACTCGTCATCTTCATCACCCCCACAATCCTCTACTTTTATATCTTCCGAATCATACGCTCCCATTGGGTATTCCCGAATCCAGCCTTCGATTTTTAATGTGTGGCCACATTCTGGACATTCATAGCAATCTTCAGAATTAAAGCTGTACACAAGATCCGGTCCCATACCATTTTCTTTTTCGTAAGAGCTTTCATCATACATGAAGTCCTCAAGGTCAACATTTTCTTCATGACCGCAATGAGGACATTTGACTGCTCTTTCCAGAGAAACCGGTCGATACCCATACATATCCTCGATATCGATAAATTCCTCGCCTGCCGCTTCTTTTTCGCTGATGATGTCCCAATAATGTTGCGTCTGGAAAGTTTCAAATTCTGCGCTGTCATCCAGAAGGTTATCCAGCATTTTTAAGGCATTCCTCTTTCGTTCAAGTTCATCATTGATATACTGCTTCCGTTCACGGATTGCCTGTTCAAGATCAATTTCTCCTGCTTGAAGTTTTTTTATATCCCCACAGGTTAAGCCAGATTTTGTAAGGACAACAATCCTCTGCAGGTTTTTGAAATCTGCTTCTGTATAATCCGTTGCCTTGTTTCCCACCGGCGGATGTTCTGGTTTGAAGATACCCTCACGCTTAAAGAGTTTTATGCGCTCTGCATCAATGCCTAATTTTTCTTGTATTTCTTTTGGTCTCATAACATTCGACCTCCTTTCTGAAACCGAGTATAGCACATAGGGACTTTGTCCCCGTCAAGCCCTAAATATCATTTTTTCTAGATTTAAGGATACTCGATTCCAGTTTTATTTCAAGGCTTTTCTAAATGATTTGTATATTTCAGGCTTCGATATGCATCTCCAATAAAATTCACGAATTCCGGACTCATTGTCTCAACCATACTCTTTCCCTCTACATTCTGCAAAACAGCAATACTGACTCCGGACATATCATCTTCCCTCACTTCCAGTTCTCGTATCGAATCCGCCACAGCCTCATCGATGAACGCAGCGAACTTTGCCCCATCAACATGACTTTGCACTGGCATCGGTGCGCCGCCTTCACCGAACAGCTGTATCACCTTCGGGTCAATGATGCTCTCCACCTTTTTCAATGCTTCTTTCTCTGACATCCGCCTCAGATAGCCTTTCATTGCACTTGCCACAATGATCTCCATCACTGTTGTTCCATAATCCTCAACGGACAGCCAAGCCAACTTTTTCATGTCAATCACTCCTGCTATGTGTATTTCTGTATCCTCACCATATACCAAAACTCTGCACATAGCAATATGTACGATAAAAAATCCGTACAAAGCAAAAAAGGGCCCTGCCGGTATGCATTTCCACACATCCGACAGGGCATTCTTTCCTTTATACAGCCTGCTCTCGTTTTGCTTTACTTCTCAGATATCTTCGGTACTGAACCGTATTGTCATACACCCGGTACGGGGCATCGACCAGCGTCACCAGCCCATCAAGGCTGCATTTCTTAAATCCCAGAAAACTGGTCAGTGTCCTCTGATTTCCACAGGTGGGCAGCGTTACACCAAAATTCGTTTCATAAAGTACGATGTCGCCTTTCACCGTTCCCTTTTTCATAAAGGCGCAGTAAATGCCCTTTTCAAAATGGAGCAGATCCGGTGCTTCCGTGATCCTCTCCGGCGTTATCTTCAATCGTCCTCTGTTCAAACTGGCGACCGCACCGTCAACCGGCTTTCCATCCACATCCCGAAACAGGCTGCCCTGCACATCCAGCCCATTCACCTTCAGCGGCATACCGGCGGCATTCTGTTCCGGCAGTTCTTTCAGGCAGGCAATGAAAAGGTCAAAATTCTTCTTCATAACCGTAAGGGCTCCCTGTTCCTGGCTCAGCGTTTCTTTTTCCTTTCGGAAACTCTCAATTCGCTGCCGGATATCCTTTGCCAGACTTGCATAGGCTTCGATTTCAGACCCTTCTTCATAGTCAGCATGGTAGAAGCTCGTACCAATATCATTTCCCGTCAGCCCATTTCGGATATCACTGTCAATCTCGTCCAATGTGATGTTGCCCTCCGCCAGTGATTCATTCAGTTCCAAATTCTGCTCCAAAACCGCATCGCGCATGGCCGTAACCTGACGGCCGATCGTCTCCTGCAGTTTTTCTTCCAGTTCCTTGATCTGGGCATCCAGCGTTTCCAGTCTTTCCACCGATACGCTGTTTCCTTTCATCTGCTGATACATCTGTTCACAGGCTTTATGAAAAAGTGTGCTGATTTCCGAAGCTTCATGATTTTTCTCATAATCCCGTTTCAGACGGTACAGCATTTCCATAAAGCTCTGCTCCAAGGCACATTCATGGATGCTTTCCGAAGGGCATCTTTCATTTGCTGCTTTTCTCTCGGCATCCGACAATCTCCCGTGTTTTTCCCTGCAGTACAGCTTCTGGTCCGGTGTGCCATTCTGTCTGGGCTTTTCGCCCTCACGCTTTCCCATCTTCTGTTTGCACCGCCACACGGGATAAGCATATGCGTATTTTTCAAGGTAGATATCCGTATCGCCACCAGTTGCTGCAAGGCTTCGGTCATCCGTGTACCCGGTTGCCACACCTGTATAGGTCACACGGAAGAATCCCTCACCGCATTCTTTTCCGGCTCTTTCTCCATGTTCAAGAACCGCACCGCAAACTAGATTTCCAAATGGCGAGCCGGTGTATCCTCTCTTCTTCTTTTGAGCCGATACCGAATCTCCGACCTTGCTGGGCTTTTCATAAAGCATCGTCTGAGCCTTGTCCCATGTACTGCGGTCAATGATGCCAACATGATGGTTTTCTACATAATAGCGAGGTGCCTCACCTTTGTTGATCGTGGACCGATGGGTCAGGAAATCCTTTGTGATGGTCTTCTGCATCTCAATGTCACCCACATATTTTTCATTCCGAAGAACTGTGAGCACAGAACTTGCCGACCAGTTCTTTTTGTTCACCGTCTTTCTGCCAAGTTCATTCAGCTCCTTTGCAATACGGTTTGCCGTCTGTCCACATACATACCGTTCAAAAATATAACGAACCGTTTTTGCCTGTTCCGGATTGATCACCCATTCACCATTTTCACCCTTGTCATACCCAAGCATCCGGTTCAGATCAATCTTCGGCTTGCCAGCCTGGAAATTCTTCTGGATCGACCAGCGGATATTGTCCGAAATGGACCGGCTCTCATCCTGCGCCAGTGCGGAAAGAATAGTCAAGATCAATTCACCGGTCGCATCCAGCGTGTCGATGTTCTCTTTTTCAAAGTAAACACCAACCGGAGGATTCTGCTGCCGAAGCTGGCGGACACAATTCAAGGTGTCCACCGTGTTTCGGGCAAATCGTGAAATCGACTTGGTCACGATATAATCCAGCTTTCCATCCAGGGCGTCTGCCATCATGCGGTTGAAATCCTCACGGTGTTCCCTGCTGGTTCCTGATTTTGCCTCATCTGCATAAATGCCTGCAAATCTCCATCCGGGTTTGTTCGTGATCAGATTTGTGTAAAATGCTTTCTGCGTGGTATAGGAAGTCTGCTGGCTTTCATCCCCTGTGGAGACTCGGCAGTATGCCGCCACACGGATATTGCTCTGCACCTTCAGCTGACCACCATTATGCACCGACCGCTTTGTAGCCGGTATCACTTCTACTTTTTTCTGTGTCATATGCTCTCCTCCGTTTCCTTCATATCTTTTTTCCGTTCCGACGCTTTCTATACTCTACCTGAACCGGTTCTCCAAGGATCTCTGCTTCATTTTCCGCAAACTTTGGTTTTCCATCTTTGCCGTATACCCGATAATCCTTGAAGTCCTTTATAGTCCTTCTGGCTCCGAAAGCAGTAAATTCCATTCCGTAAATGGTCCGGTAATGGATCACATCTCCGTCCACTCTGCCAGATTCAATATTTACGGCATACATTTCCCGGCTGAAGGTTAGCATATCCGGTGTACTCAAGAACACACCCGATTCCGTCCACTGCGCTTCTTTATCATCCAGACCATGCACCACCAGCTTCTGTCCATAGAGGTTTTGCTCCGGCAGGGCCAGCAGTTCCTCCAGAAAATATTCGTACCTCTTTTTCAGGATGATGCCGCCTTCACTGTTTTCTTCCAAAATGTGTAGTTCGTTTTCCAGTTCTTCTTTCCGCTTCAGAATATCCTTCAGCAGTTCATTGTACATTGCCTCGGCACTTCCGGCCGCAGGTGTGTAAACACTATCCACACGCTGTCGATCCATCCCTTCCATGATATTATCCATCTGGATGCTCCCATCCCGAATGGATTCCTGTAAGCTCTCCTGCAGGTAAACCCTTTCTCTCTCGGCCATCTGCTTCTGTGCTTCCATCTGCTTTTTCATAAGGCGTTTACATTCCTGTTCCAGCTTCTGAAGCAGTTCCCTGAGTTCCAAAATCCGTCCTGAATGGTCTTCCGGCTCCCTCTGGCATTCACGGTATTTGACCACCAGCTCCGACTGCTCTTTGTTTTCCTCGTAATCCCGTTTCAAGCGGTAAAGCATCTCCATAAAGCCCTGTTCAATAGCGACCTCATAAAGCTCCTCTGTGCAGCCTTTATCTGAACAGCGCATCTTCCCAACACCATAAATCGCAAGTCCCTGCCGTTCCTTGGTATCTTCAATGGACTCTGCATCCACCCAGTATGCGGCAATCTTTCTCCTCTTGTGCACCATCGTCTTTCCGCACGCTGGACACGAAAGGTTTACATAGCAGATATTGAGAGGATCACGGCTTAGTAGCGGCGGCCTCCGTTTCATTTCACTTTGCACGATCAACCAGGTTGCCCGGTCGACGATTGGTGCGTGGTGGTCCCTGATGTAATACTTTGGAAGCTGCCCTCTGTTCGGGACTGCCTTATGGGAAAGGAAATTACTGGTCACATATTTCTGCATTTCCAGGTCACCCACATACTTCTCATTTCCCAGCACATTCGCCAAACTGCTGGGGTTCCAGTCCGTGCCAGATACCGTTTTCCAGCCTCGCTCGTTCATCTCGTTAATGATAGTTGCACGGCCGGCTCCGCAGGCATATCTCCGAAAAAGGTAACGCACCGGTTCCGCCTGCTCTTCATTGATGATCCATTCTCCGTTTTCCCCTTTGTCATATCCGATCATCCGGCTTAGATGGACCATCGGCTTCCCTTCCTGGAACCGCTTCTGATAAGACCAGTGGATGTTATCCGAAATGGAATGGCTTTCTTCCTGGGCAAGTGCGGAGTAAATGGTCAGGATCACCTCACTGGTGGAATCCAGAGTGTTGATGTTTTCCTTTTCAAAAAAGATGCCCACAGGAGGTGTCAGCTGTTTCAGCTGTCTTGCGCAGTCGAGGGTGTCCACGGTATTCCTTGCGAATCTCGATATGGATTTTGTGACTATTAAATCGATTTTCCCATTTCTCGCATCCTCCAGCATCTGGTTGAACTCATCCCTATGCAGGCGGCTTGTTCCGGTGATTCCCTCATCCGCATAAATTCCTGCGAATGTCCAGCCCGGATGCCGCTGTATCATATCCGTGTAGAATGCCTTCTGGGTCCGGTAGGACGTTTTCTGTTCATCTGAATCTGTGGACACTCTGCAGTAAGCTGCCACCCTTAACCCCTTCGGCTTTTCCTGGGCAGCCTTTTGAGCCGTCGCTTCCTTTATCAATCGTAAAACCTCTGACATTTTTCCTCACCCTTTCTTTACATATTTTTTCCGGTAGCAGTTATCCCGCATGGCCTGTCCGTCAAAATAAGATGCCGTATACCGGTAATCTTCTATATTACTGTACATGACAACCTCTGTCCTTGTATCATCATACCAGTGAACCGTATAGTTCAACGGGGAATGGACCGTAATAGAAAGGACGAATGCCTTGCAGTAATCTGAGGTCACTCCATTCAAAAACTGCACCACACCATCCCTTCCTTTCGGAAGTTCCTTCATCCATTCAATTGCCCGTTCTCTTCTCTCGTGGTCATTCTCCAAATCCTCCCAGTACCCTTCCAGATACTCCAGCCGTTCTTCCAGATGCTTTTTCTCATCCATATCCCGGTCAAGTTTTTCTTTCAGCCGTCTGATTTTCTCAGCATTGCTCTGAATGACTGCCTCGTCGATGCTCTCATCTCCCAGCAGCTCCCGTCTGGTCTGCATCACATCGTTCTGGCTTTCCAGAAGACGCAGTTTTTTCCCGCTGCTTTCCATTCCAATCTGAAGGGTGGCAATCTGCCGTTTGTAAAAAGCACGGTCCCGTTCCATAAAGTCGGTATGCTGGATGTTTTCCAGCCTTTTGATCATCTGTGGAACAAAGTCATCCGCTTCCTTTGTAAAACCTTCAAACTGCTCTCCGTAACGGCCGCTCATGATGTCCGCCACTTCCACATTATCATGGATGGGCTGTGCGCTCAGCCGGAACCGCTCAATGATCGCCTTGCGGAAAGCCCTCACAATCTGCTCTTCATAAACTCTCTCGGTATGGCAGATTCTCTTTCCATTGTAGATTTCCGCTGTTGGACAGAACCAGACCGGATAGTGCTTGGAATTTCTCACACGGAAAAACCTGCCGCATTCCCCACACAAAATCCTTCCTGAGAATGGCTTTGATCCTTTCTTTACTCCCTTCTCTTTTTTGGCGGCATTGGCTCTGCGGATTTCCTGAACAGTTTCAAACAGTTCTTCGTCAATGATTGCCGGATGGTGGTTCTTCACCAAATACTGCGGAAGTTCTCCATTATTCCGCTGGGTGTTATGGTTCAGAAAGTCCACGGTGTATTTTTTCTGGATCAGTACAGCTCCTGTATATCGTTCCCTTTGTATCATCTGAGAAATAATCCTTCCAGTCCATCCTTCTTCCAGATTACTGTTCAGCTGTCCTTTCTTTGAGTTCTTTTTTCTGGCTTTGACCGCCACGGTCTCAGGAGCTGGAATCCGGTCATAATTTAAACCTCTGGCAACATCTGTATAGGCAGTACCCTCTGCCACCTCCTGAAAAATCCGGCGCACGATTTTTGCTTCTTCTTCCACAATTTCGATATCCCTATACTGATATCCACTTTCTGTCGTAACCATCTTTCCATTGTAGCGATACCCATATATGACCATGTTCTTTACCTCACCTCTCGGATAGCGCATCTTATTTCCAAGATTGATGTTTCTGGAAATACTCCGGCTTTCTTCTTGGGCAATCGCCGCAAGTGTCGTAAGAATGAAATCACTGGTCGGATCAGCTGTGTCCAGATTTTCTTTCTCAAAAAGGATCGTCACATTGTTGTCATGCAAAATATTAAGGGCGGTCATAAAATCCGCCGTATTTCTGGAGAAACGGGAAATCGACTTGCATACAATACGGTCTATTTTCCCTTCCTTGCAGTGTCGCAGAAGTCTTTTGAATCCAACACGCTTATCCTTGACCGTTCCTGAAATTCCATAATCGGAGTAAACCCCGATTGGATTCCAGTCTGGATTGTTTTCGATCAGCTGATGGAAATACCGTTCCTGCGTTTCGTAGGAATTTTCCTGGTCACTGGAATCAGTGGAAACTCGAATGTAAGCGGCTACATTCAGATGCCCTTCCTTTTCCTTTGTCCTGCGAAAAGAAGCTGTGGAAATAAATCCATTTTCTTCTTTCATTGCTTCTGCCTGTGGCTGGAAGACCGCCTCGAACTCGCTTCTCAACCCACCGACCCGTTCCATAACAGGAACTGCCTGCTGCATTTTCTCCTTTGCAGCCAGCGCCTTCTGGATCAGGGAAGCAATTCCGGCATCTCCGTTTTCCTTGGATTCGGATAACGGCAACTTTGTCTTTTTCTCTTTTTGTTGGGTAGACATCTCTTGGCGCACAACGCTTTCCTGCAAAAAAGAAGATGCAGCCGCCTTCTTATCAGATAGGTCAGCTGCACCACTTTTTTCCTTCACTGCTTCATGGGATTTCTTTTCCTGCACAGGCATCTGAGTCACAGATGTGGTTTCCGGCAGAACAGATTCGCCCTGTCTGGTCGCTGCCATCAACATCTTTGAAAGCTCGGCTGCTGAAGCATTCGGGCGGCTTTTCTGTTTCTGCTGTACGGTACTTTTGACCGTTGCGCTCTGCAGTTTCTGTAAAAAATCATTTGCTGTACTCATCTTGTTCTCTCCTTTCCGCCCATCTGCTTTTCTCTTCGGGCAGTCACATATTCCCTCTACTGCGTGATATTATCAAGTAAATTCGGTGCAGAAAGACGGAGAATAATCCACCCGATTATTGTCCTATCTGCACCATCCAATATGTAAAGGCCCTGCCTGAAAAGACAGAGCCGCATCTCTTACAGTTTCTTGGCAAAATCAAGGCTGATCCAGCCATTACGCTTACCGGCATGGGCCTTCAGCAGACCCCAACGGGTTGCTCCCTCACCGTCTGCTTCCTCTACAATTGTAAATACGCCTTTTCCAGTGTACTGCCCAGTCTTAGCATAGTTCGTACCAGGTCCCTTACGGATATTAAGGTCACTGATTGAAACGCGTACCGCATACGGGCAGTTTGCCTTAACTTCCGGGTAGACTGCCTTACCCGCCGGATCATAAACGAAATAGCCCGGATTGACATCCGCACACTGCTTTGCGTAAGCCATGTCATGGAAAGCACCCTTCTGAGAAGCCGCATTCTGCCAGCTTTTGCGGACACGGTACCAGCCGGAGATAACCGTACCCTCAGAAGCCTTTGCCACATCATACTGCGTGAGATTCCAACGCTCGATGATACTGCAAAGGTTCTGTACATAGGTGTGACTGGTCGCATAACCACCATCTTTAATCAGCTGTACCGCTTTCTTGTAATCCGTGCAGCCGGCCAGACCTTCATAGCGTTTCTTACTGCCATTCATCGCACCTAGCAGATATGCGGCATGGTCGGCAATGGAATCCTCCACACAAGCATACTTGCGGAAGTCAGCGGTGATCGTGACCATCGAGCCATCGTCATTCTGCTCCTGTGTTTTCTTGGTATAGACAGACTTGCCATCCCAACTGCTGCCGCTCCAGCTGTTCCCGGAAAGCGAAGTCTTCATGCCAAAGCAGTTATTAGCATTCCGTGCCAGCTCAGATTTACCGTAGCCGGACTCAAGAATGAACTGAGCCATTGACACGCAAGCAAGAATGCCAGTAGTTTTCTGGTTCGCAGTAAACAGCGGACCGATCTTTGCAACTGCTTCTGCTTCAGAAAGATTTTTCAGTGAAGAAGCCTGCATGCCAGATGAGGATGAACCGCCCAGTGCTGCAGTCACCTTTGCGGCCAGATCACCAAGACGGGCATACAGCCAGTTTCCAGGACAGCTTTTGTTTGCAAACCAGCGGTGAACTGTCAGAACCATCTCGTCTGCGGCAGGTACATAATTGAGAGTTTTATTCTTATCTCCCAGCCACAGAAGTTTTTTCTTGCCGTTTCGTCGGCAGATATCGGTACAGAGCTTAATGAGTGAACTGTACACCGCACTGTTCATGGCATACGGCTCATTCATATCGCTGGCACATTCGATGGTGACCGCCCTCTGGTCATTGGCATTGCTGGACGAACACCAGCTGCGGTTCTTTTCCTCGACACAAAGCGACACACGGCCATCTGTACCGATACCGTAGTTGCAACTTGCCTGACGGCTCGTACTGGTAAAACAGCCGCAGATGCTTTCCGCAGAAAGCTGACCGACCACACAATGCGGCGTGATGCGGTCGATGCTGTGTGTCCTCTGACCGGAATGATTCGGAGAGAGCTTGGTGTAAACAACGAGTGGACTATTGGTATATCCCATAATGATTTCCTCCTTCTAAAAAAATTGAGGCCCAGATTACTCTGAACCTCGTGCTGTGGTTATTTGATTGTTACGGGATCAGCAGTTTCATGCCGACCCGGATGGCGTTGGAAGTCAGCCCATTCAGCACACGGATATCCGCACAGCGGCCGCCGCTCCCCAGTTCCCTTTCCGCGATCTTCCAAAGATTATCACCGGGAACCACAGTATAGATTTTGCTGGCTGTGAAGGCATAGGTATCCGCACTGTTAAGAACATAAGCCAGACCACTCACTGCTTCCGGACACTTTATTTTCAGCCAGCCCGCACAGAATTCCACGATTTCAATCAGTGTGTTCCTTTTGTAAACGGTCACGACTTCTGCGCCAGTGTCCGGCATCTCCCGGATATTCATGAGGGTCTTGAGTTTGCCGTAGGCAATGGTTGCCGGAAGCTCCTCTGCAGTCGGGAACTCATTCTTATCCACTTCAGCCTCTGCTTCTTTCTCCGCTGGGGTATCTTCCACAGGGGCTGTGGTTTCCGCCTTTTCTTCCGGGATATCGTCCACGACTGCTTTCTCTTCACTCTCATCTGCACCAGTATCTGGTACAGCCTCTTCCGGATAGATCACGTTGCCGTCATTGTCGAACACACGGCTGCCGGGGTTTTCATCACACTTGGCTTTTGCATTCGCCAGCAGACGGTACGCTCCCAACTGGGATGCCTCATCTTCCCAGACTTCACGCACACGATAATAGCCGTTTGCCAGCTTTGCGGGATACTCTTTCTTACTCATATTGTTTTCCTCCTAAAATTTGAGGGAGAGGCTGTTACACCTCTCCCCATTGATTACTCGTCCTTATTCTCTCTTTCTTCCTTCAGCTGTGCCAGCATCTCCTTCAGCTTATCCGGCACCGGAAGGCCAATGACAGCTGCATTTTCAAGACAGCTCAGGCCCTCATTTGCCAAATAGAAAAACACAACAGCGGTTCTGATAGCTGCACCGTTCTGAAGAATCTGCGTGTCAATGATGTTGGCAATGCCAACCAGTACGAAGATGCACACCTTCTTGGCGATACCCTTAAAGCCAACTTCAGAAGAAAGTTCATGCTTGATGGCTGCTGCCAGCACCCCGGTGAAGTAGTCGCAGACCACAAACACCACCAGTGCATAGAGGAAGCCATCAAATCCGCCGAAGAACCAGCCCAGGAAACCACCCAGACCTGCGAACATCCACTCAATCTTATCGATCACATTCTGCATAATCATGTCCTTTCCAGCCCCTTTGGGGCATAAAAAACAGGCGGTTTTTCTGCCGCCCTTACGAAAAAAATACTCCTTCTATAATGAACACCGTTTCACAGCAAATAACAGACACTTTGCGTGAAAATCAGTGAAAATTTATTTTCCGAATGTCCGGATCACAGTTCCTACCACACATTCTCCGATTCTGGCGTAGCCTTCTGTACTGCAATGGAGCTGGTCGCCATTAAACGGATATGGCGAAGAACCTGTGTATTTTTCCAATACGATACTGCCGTTCCGCTTCTGATAATAGGACTGTCCGTTCACATACCGCTGCGGCGTGCTTCCTACTACCTTACCGGATGCATCCAGCTGGTACTTGGCATACTGCTCATTCACAGCATTCTTCTGCGCGCCAAAGACGCTCCATGTCCTGCAGTTGATCCCACTCTCATGCCAGAGATCACAGACTGCCACATTATTTGCCTGCGCCACAGCCTTGATCGTATCCGACAGTTTTTCCATTGTCTGACCTGTCCCGACCGGATACTCCTCATATCCATCTGCATCCACATACGGATACTTGCCTGCACAGTGCGGCGTCGCCACCAGCACATGACAGGTCAGGTTTCCGGCATCTTCCAGTTCTTCATAGATGCGATTCAAAAGATACTGGATTCGGCCACAGATGCTCTCCTTTTCCGGGTAGCAGTCTCCTACCGAACCGAGCACCGTTGCTCTTTCGTTGTAGGCCGGCAGGACAATGATCAGGCTGACACCTTCCACGTCAGCAGCCATCAGCGGCCGCAGGACACCTTTCTTATCCGTTTCTGCATTGTACGTTCCATCCAGACCATTGTCACCGTCTGTCATCCGAAGGATTCCGATACCGCCCTTTGCATGGGTAGCAACATTCATACCGAGCAATTCTTCCAGCTTCTTCTGCCATTTTCCAGCCGCCGTAATGCTGTCACCAATGACCAGAGCCTTCTTTCCTTTCCAGCTACCGGACAGTTCCGCATATCCGGCAGTAACAGCTTTCTCTGCGGTATCAGATGCCCCAGCATGATCTGCCTTTTTCGCTGTCTCCGCATTTTCAGCATGATCCGCTTTTACTGCCACTTCCGCTTTTTCTGCAAGAATGGCGTGTGTCGCATTCTTCACAGCGGAGGCACGTTCCGTTATGCTGCTATGACTGAGCGCGTCAATCTCCTCATTGGAAAGCCCGGTCACGTTCAGCACCCACATGATCACAACAAAGGAAGTGTAATTGGAACCCGTCAGCTGCACCGCAAAATTCAGATTATCCTTTCCACCGGCATATTCGTAAACCAGATTCATTTGAAACGGAAGCGTTGCTTTATTCAATGTTCCACACGGCATACGCTTTGCCCAGTTTGGAATGCCCGGTTCGATGATGCCAATGGAGACTTCTCCCAGCTGTGCGTCATCCGTTTCTACGGATTCCACCCTGCCAAAGACAAGATACTTCCCAGCAGCCAGACCACTCAGCCGTGCTCCGCCGAACACGCCCCAGTCTTCGCTGCGGGTCACAGCAGCCTTTGCCCACGCATACGTTGTGTCCTTTTCCTGAAACTTGCTGGAAAAAGGAATCATTTCAGAAAAGGCAGGGCATCCATATGCTACATTCCCCAGCATTTCCCGTGTCTGATCTGAAATGCCGGTTCTGTCTGCATACGGAACGCTCATGACTTTTCCGGCAATGCCCCATGTGTCATAATACTGAAGGATGCTGTCTTCAACCGGACTGCTGCTGATCAGAGACAGAACTTTCTGCAATTCATCATCGCTCTGCCCGGTCACATCCAACAGAACGCATCGGCTGTCGCACTCTATCACGGCCTCCTTCCTTGCAACGCACGGCGAAATGTCCAGCCGATATGCATTCTCCAGAATCTCTCCGAAGAATACTACATAGATTTCACTTCCGTGGGCAACTCTTATCGCCTTCGTCACATGAGTATTCAGATTTACACCTTTGGAATCGTACTGGTAGCAGCTCACACCGGCACAGGAGCCGGAAATCTCCCGAATCTTGGAGATGAACAGATATTTTCGGAATTTGCCCATCAGCATATTGGTAAAGCGATGGTAGAACTGACCGTAATCCGTAGTCCCCGTGATTCGGTAATCCAGAAATTCCCCTGCTTCACATTTAGCTCCCAGCAAAGCTGGCATCGCAGCCTTTGGGAACACCTCACCCAGATTACCATTGGAGCCGGCAAGTGCCAGCTTTGCTCCGGTGATTCCATTCTCCACAGCCAGACTGTACTGCCCACGGATTGCTTCACCAGCGGAAGGATACACCGTTCCATCCTGTCCAACCCGGACATCGACCAGTTCGGCCGCATAATCTGCCTTGCTGTCCGTGGATGCTGTCACATTTGCATCCAACCGCTTATTCAACTGCTCCACCGCCGTGTTCATGGCATCCTCTGTTTTCTGCATGGCGGTCTGTGCATCGGATACTTTGGTGCTCACCCTGCTCTCTGCTTCGGATATTTCTTTGCTCATGGAGGCTTTCGTTTCCGAAAGGTCTGTGTGCATTTCTTCCACATCTTCTGCCACATCTGTTTCCAGACGGTGCATCTGGGCATTGAAATGACTGCACAGGCTCCAATAATCCGTATCGGTCAGCACTGTACCCGCCGGGACTGGCTTTCTGGAGATATAACCATCCCCACTTTCCGCATCCAGAACGATTGTCAGTTCCTCATATTCCTTTTTCTGATTCCACACGCCATCGTGTTTCGGAATGATCCGCTTACCCTTAAAAGTTCCCATAAAAAATCTCCTTCCTGCCGGTGTTTATCCGGCTGTCCTCATAACAGTTTCGGATAGTCACCCGGTCAGGGAGGAGTTCTTTTCTTATGGCGGTCAGGTTTTACCCCCCCCCGAACATTTTTTCGATATACCGTTTTTTCTTCATTTTAGTGTCCTTTCTCTTACTGTTCCAAAATTCCAAGTTCGATCATCTTCTTATACAGCATAGTTCCGATGACCGTCTTGGTTGCAGCTGTGTAATGAACGGAATCCGCCAGCAGTGTCTGCGGAACCTGTCCCTGTTTGATACGCTCGATGTCCGCATCCGTGGGATCAAGGCCTGCATCGTCCAGACCATAGCAGCTGATGACCGTCTTGCCATCCGTGTCATACACCGGATGCGCCAGATACTCTCTGAGGCTGACGAAACGTCTGCCAAACGCCTGCTTCATCTGCTTTTCATATTCTGCACGCTGGCTTTCCGTTCCAGACGAAAGGCCCAGCACCAGATATTCCTTTCCTTTGAAGTGGCTGATCATCTGCTGGTGCATCCGAATCAGATCTGTAAGGTCTGCATAGCCACCATTCTGACCAATGAAAAGAATCATCACTTCAGAAGGCTGATTGTGCAGCCGGTCAAATGCAGTACGGACCGCAGTCGGACGCTTGATTGTGACTGCTTCGCCAGCGGCAGAACGTGTAAACGTCCAGATGCCGTTGGTATCTGCATAGTTCGTGCCAGTCCAGCGGAGTGTACCTTCTACCTCGCCAATCTTGACCGGATTGACATGGGCTCCTCCCTGCAAAAGTGGTGTCACCTTGTAGCCTTCCTCGGTCAGAATACCAGAATCTGTTTTTCGCACAGCGATAGTTACCGGCTCACAGGCGGCCGGGATCGTGATATTATTGACCAGCATCACATCGGCTCCCTGACGGGCAGCAATCGTTCTGGCATTCTCGCCACCGGTACCGCCGTTGTAGACCGGAATCCCGGACAGCTTCTGAAGAGTAGCTGTCCATCCACCTCCTGCGGTAAGAGAATCGCCCCAACAGACAATACCTGTCAGCACCGTCGGCTTCTCCAGATTTTTTATTCGTGCTTCCTGCCCATTCAGTCTTTCTTCTGCCCTCTCCGCGCCGGATTTCAGCTGTTCCAACGAAGCATCCACCTCTGCAAAGCGTTCTTTCAGCTTTCCGTGGTTCACATAGGAACACCAGTAGGTGTATTTACTCTGGAAGAAGGTTGCCATATCTTCATTGGAAAAACTGTCATCCACAAAAGCATAATCCTGCCAATACCATTTCGGAGTCCATACAACAGGCTCCTCTCCGGAATACTTCCGGGTGTTCCAGATGCCAAACCAGCTGGCACTGAATGTTCCTGCTTCTTTCTGTACTTGGATTGCTTCCAGTATTTCCTGCGTAAAAGCAAACTTCCAGACATACATCTTTCGGTTTCCGTAAATGGTACGCTTCAGCACTGGTGAAACATTGATTGGATTCGTGAACTTGCTATCCAGATAATAGGCAATCAACAGCCGGTTATCATACGCACCACCCTGAACACCCTCCGGACAGTTCTCGAATTCCTCGATCTCACAGAGATAACAATACTGGTAGCCTTCTTCAAACTTCCGGAGCATCTCGTCAAAGGACATCATGCCGCTCAGCTGCTTGGCATATCCCTGGTTATGCGGCTGATCGGATTCTTTGCTCAGACCGATGCTGAACTCGACCACCTGGTCAAAACCTGTACCACTGATCTTTGCACTTGCCCGGTTGCCGGTACTCTGGAATCCAAAACGGTAGGCATATGGATACTTCTCCGGGTATTGCAGCGTATCCATTCCTAGAGAGTAACGTACCTTCTCTTGATTCAAAAGTTCGTCTGCCGACACCATAAAGAAGTTATCTGCAACGACTGCACTCCCGGCGCTTCCGGCATACCCGGCTTCCTCTGCACTCTCAGCCTCCTTTGCATGGGTAGCACTTCCGGCTTCGTTAGCAAATGTCGCTGTTTCTGCATGGTCTGCACGGCTTATAAACCGTGACCGGGCAATGAAGGACTGCTGGTTTACAATAGAGGTTGTCAACTGGATCTGTCCCAGATTTTCTACAATTTTGTCATTCAGAAAACTGCCTGCGAAAACGATATACAGCGGTTTCCCCAGTGCAATGACTTTTTCCACTATCTCCTGTTCCAGAGGGTAAAATATCCGGGAGCCGACCGTAACGGATGTGGTAATGATCGGGGTGACCGTGGATGCCCAGCTTCCAATACTGTTGACATAAAAGCGAACTTTCACTTCTGCCCCTTCAAGCTCCTTGTTTCCTTCCGGTCCGATGCCCTCCAGAGTCAGTTCCAAATACAGCCGGTCCAGCCGTTTCAGCTTCATCATCTGCTCATAGGAAATGCAGTAAGCAAAATGCAGAGATGACCATTGGAGCTTTTCATACTGTGTCACATAGGCAGCATGGTCAAACTTGAATACCACATTCTGACCATCCACCTCTGCTCCTGTCACACCTTTTGACAATGCGCCATTCATATTGTCCTTCGGTCCAAAATAATAGGATACCGGCAGCCTTGGTGCTGCCATTGCATCGATCAGTTTCAAACGCTCAGCCAGGCTGTCGTATTCCATACCTGCAGAATCTGTATGACAGTCCGTCACCTCTTTCAGGATTGCCTCGTGCGCCCGCAAAAGCTGTGGTAGGGATGCCTCTCCGGCTCTGGCATTGATGATTTCCTGCTCCAGAATCCGCAGACAGTCATGCTCAGAAACATATTTCCAGCCAAAATCCTTGACATCTGTTGTTTCATACGCATACACATAAAACTCACTGTCCTGTGCAGTAGCTTTTTCCCTGCGGATACAGAAATAGAATTTTCTGGATGCCGTGTACTTCGTCACAAATTCTTCCCAGCGGCTTTCGGAAAAATCCAGATCAAACGCTGCCAGATAGCCATTTTCCTCATTCAGCTTTACAGCACCGAGAGCTACACAGCCAACCTTTCCATTGTCGCTGCCCCATGCATTCGGAGAATTTGTAATGATAGCCTGTCCTTCATACGGCACCTTGTTGCTTAGAATAACGACCCGGAACGACTTTTCTTTGCACTCTTCATAGGAACCGAAGAAGCCAAGAAAGGTTCCCGTGTAGCCAGAAACATGATGAACCAGACAGTGAACAGCTGCACCTTCCATACTATTCTGAACAGTATTCTCATTCCGGTATGCAGTTCCCATTTCTGCCGGAACAATTTTTCTTGCCAAACCTGCCGTAATGCTGCGGATGGCTTCCCCGGCATTCGGATAGGTAGTTCCTTCGCTGTCCACTCTGGTATCCACCAGTTCTGCGGCATAGTCCGCCTTGCTGTCCGTGGATGCCGTCACATTTGCATCCAGACGTTTATTCATCTGGGCAACTGCCGCATCCATGCTACTCTGTGTGTCTTTCATGGCAGACGTTGCAGCAGTTACCTTTTCACCCATCCGGTTCTCTGTTTCTGAGAGTTCCTCTGCCATTTTCTGATGGGTCTGCGAAAGTTCCTCACTCATCGCAGACTTCGTATTAGCAAGGTCTGTGTGCATTCCTTCCACATCTTCTGCCACATCTGTTTCCAGGTGATGCATCTGAGCATTGAAATGGCTGCACCTTGCCCAGTAATGCTCGTTTGTGAGCAGCGTACCGGCGGGAACATCATACCGGCTAATATAACCATCCCCCGTTTCCGGGTCAAGGACGATCATCAGCGGTTCATAACTTCTCGCCTTGTCCCAGTCTCCCTCATGCCGGGGAATGACTCTCTTTCCAAGAAATTCTCCCATTGTATCTCCTTCCTACCGGATTTCCGGCATCATTGTTCTTTTTCTTCTCCATACTGGACGACCAGCTGTGATTCTTCATCCAAACTATAAACGAGCAAATTCCAAAAGGGAACCAAAAGGATAGAGACATTTCCTCTC
>ERZ857827.293-NODE-293-length-75386-cov-7.298323_pt1 | contig 75386 bp, 66 predicted proteins | sample MGYA00519761_ERZ857827 | MGnify/ENA primary metagenome ERZ857827 (study PRJEB31778, sample SAMEA3449370) | human gut metagenome | biome: human gut; feature: human-associated habitat; material: faeces | place: United Kingdom | collected 2010/2012 ... | reverse complement strand
AAAGTTATACAGGATAAGAATTATGTGTCAGATTTTGATAGACTATTAAGTGAAACAAAGCAAATTGAAAATAAATAAATTGCAGATTGGATAAAAAGGCAAAAATTGATATAATCATATCAGATGAACGGATGTGGACAATATCCACAAGAAGTCCACGTTAGAGAAATACTTATAGTACAGATAATATCATAAATATGAATAATATAGATGTTACCTAGTTCGATAAATAAAGAAATACTCATAATACTATAAGTATAAATAATACAGATAATATGGGAGCATCCACTACATGTGGTTCGGGCAAAAAATATAAACAATGTTGTGGCAAGTAAGATAAAATAAGGAAAAACTTAAAATTTAAAAACTAGTAAGTTGGTTCGAGTTTTACAACTTGTCCACGTAATGTGGTGAAAACCTAAGTAAAATAAGGATGTAGACAACGTTTTAAATGTGGACATCCTTTTTTCTATAATTAATGGTATAATATATGTAGGAGTTGATAGTATGCTTTATTTAAAGAAAATAAATTTTGAAGATGTTGAGGAAGAATATAAAGCAATAAAGACCATGCCAGCACAAGAAAATGGATTTGAAAATAAATATCATGATGTTACAAAAGAAGAATTTATAAATGAAGTAATTCCTAAACTGTTAAAAAATTCTGAAGGGTTAGATTTACCTGATGGATATGTCCCAGATACGTACTTCTTTTTGTGGGATGATGATAAGATAGTCGGATTATTCAAAATAAGACATTATTTAAATGATTTTTTAAGAAAAGGTGCAGGACATATAGGATATGGAATATTACCTGAATATAGAGGAAAAGGTTATGCTAAAAAAGGATTAGTTTTAGCAATTGAAAAATGTAAAGAAATTATTAAAGAAGACGAAATATATTTATCTGTTCATAAAGATAACCCCGTTTCGTTAAGAGTACAATTAGGGTGTGGAGCTTTTATAGTTGGAGAAACTGAAGAAGAATATTTAACTAGAATAAAATTGAAAGATAATAATATTACTTTTGGATTTAGGGACTTAAGAAGAGATGATTGGAAAAGAATTACTGAAAAAGAAGTAATAGTTGAAGATGAAAAAAATGATTTTTTTGAAGGAAAAGTATGCATTTTAGATATGCAAAAAGTTGAATCTCCTTTATCAGTAGACTCACCAGTTGGTAAAGTTACTATAGCAGATAATAACTATAAGAATTTGATATTCGCCCCTAAAGGAAAAAATTGGTGGCTAACTGTTATGTTTGATGATCAAGATAATTTGATAGAAAGTTATTTTGATATAACTAGAACTAATGATTTTAGTAATCCAGAAAATCCATATTTTGTTGATATGAAATTAGATGTTTGTATACCTAATGGACATGAACCAGCAATAATGGATGAAGATGAATTAAAAGAAGTATATGAACACGGTTTGATTACAAAAAAAGATTATGAAAATGCATATAATATAGCGAACAAAATTATAAGCACATATAATTCACATAAAGAAGATTATTATGAATTTATATATAATTTATATAATAAATATAGAAATAAAGAATTAGGAAATATTAAAAGTAAGTAATATTTAAAAGTATTGACAGTAATTGTTAATGCTTTTTTTGATGTAAATTGTTTTTGGAAAGAGGAGGAATAAGATATGATAAACATACGTAAAAGAAATAATCTGTATGAATACAGATTTGAAGCAGGAAAGGTTAATGGTAAAAGAAAACAAATATCAAAATCTGGTTTTAAAACAAAAAGAGATGCATATATAGCAGGACAAAGAGCATATGAAGAATTTATTAATGGAGAAAATACAAAAGAGTGTAATATGTTATATTCTGAATATTTAGATTACTGGATGAGAGAATACTTTGAAATAAATTATAAATATTCTACAGCAAAAAGATATAAAGAATCTTTTGGTAATATTAAAAGAGAGTTAGGTAATTATAAACTATCTGCAATTACTTCATTTAGTTTAAATCAAGCATTACTAAGACTATATCAAACTTCTACTACAAAAGAAGCATTAAGAAACTATCAAAAAGTAATTAAAAGTTCATTAAGAGATGCTACATATTATTTTGGATTCATTAAATATAATCCAGCAGCAGATTTACAAATACCAAGAGTATTATCATTTGAATTAAAAAAAACAATATAGGTCATGTCTATACTAATGAAGAGATAGAACTAATTTTAAATAGATTTAAAAATAATAAAGTATTTATAACTGCATTTCTTACTGCATGTTATACAGGTATGAGAACAGGCGAAGTATTTGCTTTAACTTGGAATGATATAGATTTAGATAATAGAATTATTAAAATTAGTAAAACAGTTTATGCAAAAGATAAAGAAGAAAAAGGTAGATGGTATTTAGGGACTACTAAAACAATAGGAAGTCAAAGAGATGTTTATATATGTGATACTTTATATAATATATTATTAGATTATAAAAATACACAAGATAATTATAAAAAGCAATACAGTAATAATTATAAAAAATATATTTTAGAGGAAGTAGAAAATAAATATGGTAAGTTAGTTGAGTATAGAATTTTAGAAAGTAATTCAAGACACAATAAAATAGATATGGTATTTACTAGAAAAGATGGAACATATTCAGGAACTGACATAGTTAAATATCCTTTTAAAATAATCCATCATGAATTAGGAGTAAAATGTAGATTTTATGATTTAAGAGGAAGTTTTGCAACTATCAGTTTAAGAAATGGTTGTGAGATAAAAGATATTGCCGAAGTACTAGGACACAAAAGAATAGAAACTACTGAAAAGTATTATATATCGAGTACAAAGGAAGATAAGAAAAAAGTGGGTAAATGTTTTGAAAAAAATATTAATATAAAACCAATGTAGATATTTATTAAATAGCTAGTTTATGATATAATAAAAGACAAAAAATCTAAAGAGAGGAGAATGTAAATGGCAACAATAAATAGTTATTTAAGTGATATGCAGATTAATTTATATGTTAATGGAAAAGAAAAAGAAAATATTAAAAAGTCCATAGACGCTATATATGATAGACTTAGTTGGTATTTTGGAGTTAATAAAAAGAATAATCATATAATAATTAAAAAGGAAATATTTGGGTCATATAGTAGAGATACAATGTTATCAAGAAAATATGATAGTGATTCAGATATTGATTTAATGATTGTTTTTGATGATGCTAAAGATTATAATCCACAAACTTGTTTAAATTGGCTAAAAGATTTTGCGGAATATTATTATCCTAATTCGATAGTTAAACAATCTTTGCCAACGGTTGTAATAGAACTACAGAATATAAAATTTGAACTTGTTCCGGCTTATATAAATGAATATAATATGGCTTATATTGCAAAAGATGGAACAAGTTGGAAATATACTAATCCAAAAGATTTAAATGATAAAATGGTCAATTTGAATTCTAAAACAGATTTTGAGTTTAAAAGAATGGTAAGATTAATAAAATATTGGAATGTTCAGAAAAATTATAGAAGATATAAATCATATATGTTAGAAGATTATTTAACAGAAAAATTTGAAACTTCATATATTCATTGTAAGAATCAATATGATTACTTAGATTGGGCTTTTTATCATCTAAAAAATTGGACGAATGAAAATGATCAATATATAAAATCAAGAATAGAAACAGCAATTAACAATTTAAATCTAGCAAAAGTATATGAAGAAAAATATGATAATGAAACAGCAATAAATTATATAAGAAAGATTATTCCAGAACTATAAGGAGAGAAAATGAAAGAAAGTTATAGAAATGATGTAGACGGAGATTATAAAAAAAGTATAAAAAATGAAAACAATTTATCATTATTATTTTTTGGAATTATAGTAATAACAATTATAAATATTTTTTTTACAAATGAATATATAATATATCTTTTAATAGTTTTAAATCTTATTTATGTTGCTATATCTTTATATGATGATATGATAGTAAAAAATAGTGCTGAATCTGAAAGGCGAAAAACATTGTTAGCACATGCTTTTTCTATTAATATAACATCAAAAAAAACTAACGGTTATTATAACAATGAATTTTCTCCTTCAGTAAAAAAATTAGGAGTAGATAGTTTTGAAAGTACACTATTTACTAAAAAAAACTTATCTTTAATGATTTTATCTGAAGGGATAAAAACATTTATTATATTTATAATATGGATTATTATAATTACTAAATTTAAAAATGATGAGTTGTTTTATAATTTGACGCAGACATTTTTTTCCGTAGAAGTATTATTGAAATTTATAAAGATAATTTATTATTATGTTAATGTCTCAAAGATATATGATAATTTTTATCAATTGTTTGTCACAAGAAAATATAATGAAAAAAAAGATCAAGCGCTGGTGCTTAAATATGTAATGGATTATGAATGTTTAAAAACATATTGTCATACCTTATTATCAAGTAAAATATTTGAAAAGATAAATGATGATGTATCTATAGAATGGGATAATATTAAAAAAGATATAAAATAAATATTCGCACATTTTATAAAAAAGAAAACTATGTTATAATTATACCAGTGAACGAATGTGGTCAATGTCCACAAATAGTCCACAGTAGATAAATACTAATAGTACAGATAATACCATAAATACAATAAATACAGATGATACCTGATACCGGAACACAATAAATACAAATAGTACTATAAATACAATAAATAACATAAATATAGGAATGTTCAGTTCATGTGGCAGTGGTAAAAAATATAAACAATGTTGTGGTAAATAAACTTGCAAACCTGCATAAAATAAGGGAAAACGTGAGCTTTTTCTTTGCTAAAAAATTGCGAGTTTATATGTTCTGAACCACTTTAGATACCTTTTAGATACCTTTTTCCGGTATTTTTAAATAGAAAAGAATTTATTATGTTATAATATATATGAGAGGATAGTGGTTTTATGTTTAATTTAGAAGATGACGATACTTTAACAATCGAATTATTAAATAAAATTATTGAAACTGATGAGCAGTATAAAGATAATGAGTATTTAAAATACTTGATTAACAACGAGATAATAAGTGGAATAAGTTATGGAAACTTTAAAAAGATATGTGAATTTATAGGTAAAGAGGATATATATAATGTGTACGATTATAATTTTCTCAATTTAATATGTAAAAATATGGTTCTATTATATTCTGATGTAGATGAGGAAGATATAGATGATCCAGAAGAGGTACAACATATTGATAAAATTAAAAAATCGGTAGATTCATTTTATGAGATAATTGACTCAGGGAATTTAAATGCATTTGATAAATTAATAAATCTTCTTCTTGAAAATAATAAAAATAAAAAAGATAAAATAAAATTAATGCTTGATGTTGCTTCAAATTTTAAAAAGTATTCACAATTAGTTGATGAGATAATAAAAAAAGGACAATTAGATTTTAGAGAAAAATATGCTGTGCTTGGATTATTAAAATTTGATACAGAGTATTATGATGATCAATATTATAAAAGTGATTATGAAGAGTACGAAAGAGATTTTTATCCTGATGATGAAGTAATAAATAATATAACTACATTAGAAGATTTAAAAAAATATACTGATGCTTGTTATGTAGTACAAATTTCTAGAATTAAGGAATTAAATGAGGATGATTATTGTGGTGATGCAAATTATATGATAAAGAATGAAATCACTAAAGCATTAGCAAACATAAAGTATTTTGGAAATGAATCACTAGATACTATTGGATTTGAAACATCTTCATTAAAAGAGCTTAGAAATAGTGTTACAGATGAAAGTATAAAAGAAGAACTATCTAAATATATTTTATTTATGAGTTTAATAGATTCCATTTTAAAAATAGATGATTTAAGAAAACTTAAAGTAATTGCAAGTAGAATATTAAATTTTAAAAAGAGTAATGATACAATTTATACAATTTATAATTATACAGAGAATATGGCAAAAAGAATTAAAGAAATATATGCTCATGAAATAAAAGAAAAATTAATTGATTTTACAAATTTAGAAAATGGAAATAATCAATTATACTCAAGAACAAATTCTAAATTTACTGCTGATAGTAAAATGTTATATGATGAGGATATTACTGGAAGAAAAGTTGATTATATAGAATTATCAGGAATAGATTATGTTTCACTTGTTCATGTATTAAACGCTTATGGTGAAGGTGGAACTCTAAAAGATTTCAAAACTCCAAGAATAATTGGTAAGGAATATATTTGTTTATCTGCAATTGATGAAACAAAAGAAAAAATAGCAAAGTCAAAACAAGACGATGAAGAACATGTATGCTTATTATTTAGCAATATTGCACCAGATCAATTAATATCTGAATCTTTTGAGGATTTATATTCAGACGGAGATTTAAATAGCCTATCAATAACTTTTGGAGAAAGAGAAAATTTTAGACCGATAAAAAAGCAAATTCAATTAAATGATGGTAGCCATACAGAGTTTGTTTTATACAGAGATTCTTCAAATGGTAATTCAATTTATCCAAGCGGTATACTTATTCAAAATGAAATGCCAACACAAGCAGAAATTAATGCAGCTGCATATTTAAATGTGCCACTTGTTTTTATAAATCATGAAAAATATAAAAATAAGTCTAATAGTCTTGAATCTAAAAGTGATAATACTGAACCTTATAAACCAACATCTGAAGATTATAGATTATTTAGAGAAAGTCTAATGGAATTACGAGATTCTATAAATGGAAAGGGTAAAGGTAGATAGTGTGAATAATAAAGATAATAGTCAAGATGATTTTATATTAGCGATTAATAATCTAATAAAAGAAACTAATTTAAATGAATTCGAAGAATTAAAAGATTCAATAGATAATATTAATTCGGAAGCAAATAAAATTATTAAGAATAGTGAAGAAAAGAATCAAGAAAAATTTGATAATAATTAGTTTTGCTAAAAAATTGCGAAAAACGATTAAAAAAGTATTTTAGATACCTTTTTAGATACCTCGGGAGTAAATTCACGGGTGCTGTTGGAAACTACCAAGTGCATTCAAGAGCAAAAAAGGACCACAAAATGCTCTCAAGAACTCCCAAAAACCTCAAATTACAAGCCTTGTGGGTCTGGTAAGAAATATAAGAACTGCTGTGGAAAGTAAGATAAATAAATTTAATTTTGTGTCTTAAAAATAATATATTAAAAATATATAGCAAAATAGAGGTGTCACCATGAGATAATGTGCTGGCACCTTTTAAAATAATAACTGGAGGGGGAAAATAATAATGAATAATAAAGTAATTGGAAATGAAAAAAATATAATATTTTATAATGATGGAGAAGGAAATACAAAAATTGAAGTTCTTCTGCAAGATGAAGATGTTTGGTTAAATACAGAGGCATTAGCAATACTTTTTAATGTCAAAAGACCCGCTATTACTAAACATATAAATAATATATACAACGATGGCGAACTTAGTGAAAATAGCACATGTTCCAAAATGGAACATATGGGTAATGATGGTAAACAGAGTTATAATACAAAGTACTATAATTTAGATATGATTATTTCTATTGGATTTAGAGTTAATTCTAAGAAAGCAATTAAGTTTAGAACTTGGGCTAATAAAATAATTAAAGATTATATAATTCAAGGCTTTGCTCTAAATGATGATAGATTTATGAAAGTAAGAAAATCTGACCAAGAATATTTTAATAGATTACTAGAGAGAATTAAATTAATTAGAACAAGTGAAAGAATGTTTTATCAAAAAATCACTGATATATTTTCAGAGTGTTCTATTGATTATGATAGGAATAGTGAGACTGCTTCTACATTTTATAAAATTATTCAAAATAAATTTCACTATGCTATAACTGGAAAAACAGCAGCGGAAATTGTATATGATAGAGCTGATGCAAAAAAAAAGAATATGGGACTTACTACTTGGGAAAAATCTCCTGATGGTAAGATACTTAAATCAGATGTTATTATTGCTAAAAACTATTTAGATGAAAAGGAAATTAAAGGATTAAATAACTTAGTAAACTTATTTCTAGATATTGCAGAAAATAATGCTGAAAGAAATATTCCAATGTATATGAATGACTGGAAGAATGAAGTAGAAAATGCTTTAAAAGTATTTCATTATGATATATTAGAGGGTAATGGTAAAATATCGCATAAACAAGCAGTTCAAAAAGCTACTAGTGAATATGAAAAATATAAATTTATTCAAGATAAAAATTATATCTCTGACTTTGATAAGTTAGTTAAAGAAACTGAACAATTAGAAAAATAAATAAAAGTGGATACATTTTACATTAAAGTGTATCTTTTTTTGAAACTTTTTTATTTGTATATGGGATAATTATAGTGTAGGTGATAATATGACTAGTCAAACAAACCTAGATAAGTTTAATGAAATATATAATAGAACTTATTCTAATACTCTTAAATATATTATTATTAAATGTCATAATATTAATGATGTAAATGATATTATTCAAGATGTTTATTTAGAATTATGGAAGATTATGAATAAGAAAAATATTGATGATACTAATATTAATAGTTATTTAATTGGAATTGCTATTAATAAAATTAAGAAGTATTATTCTTTAGTTATGAGAATAAGAGATATTTCTTTATTTGATAAAAATAATAATGACTTAGAAATTATAGATAAAATAGATTCTTCATTTGATATTGAAGATTTAATTATTAAAGATGAAGAATGGAAATCAATATGGAATTTTATTAAAAAGAAAAAGAATCAAGATGTTTCAAAAGTATTTTATTTATATTACAAAGAAGAAATGACTATTAAAGAAATTAGTAAACTACTTAATACTAAAGAATCTTATATTAAAAATCTTATTTATAGAACATTAAATGAATTATGCTTATATTTTAAGGAGTGTGATTAAAATGACTAATAGAGATAAATTAAATAAAGTTATAACAAATGATTTTGATATAAATTATAATTATACTTCTATTAGAAAGAAAATGGAAATAGGTAATAAAATGAATAAAATATTTAAATATAGTCTAGTACCTATGGCTATAGTTATAGCTATAACCAGTGTATTTCTTTTAAATAAAAAGAGTATTACAAATAATGTGTTAGATAGTAATGTTAAAAATAATGATGTTATTATTGTTAATAATATTGATAATAATTTTGATAATGCTAAGTTAGATATTGATGGAAGAAGTGAAGATATAACTAGTGATGATTTATATAAAATATATCCATTACTTAAAGATATTGTAGTACCAAATGACTATAATATAAATAGAATAATTAAATGCTATTTATTCAATGATGATACTGGTAAATATGATAAATTATATGGATATACTATTATTTATAGTGGTGGTAATAATAAATATATAGATATATTTATTTTAATAGATACTACTAAGAGACTTAGATGTTTTAGTATTGATACTGATGAAATGAAAAGTTCTATAGTTAATAATACTAACATTAAAATTATGGGTGAAAATAAAAATTATTATGCTATATTTAGTTATAATAATATTAATTTTGATATTGAAACTGCTGGAATATCGGAAGAAGATGTTATTCAGTTATTAAAATCTATTATTAAATAAGTTATCTATCAACAGATATTGTTGATCGATTTTTTATTGAATATTTATATTTTATATGTTATTATTTTGTTATAGGAGGAAATGTATATGAACGATAAGAATTTACCTTATGAATATAAACCTATATCTATGTGGGGATATTTTGGATATGAAATTTTGTTTTCTATTCCTTTTATAGGTTTTATTCTACTACTAGTATTTTCGTTTGGTGGTACTAAGAATATTAACCTTAGAAATTTTGCTAGATCATATTTTTGTTTTTCAATTATTGTCATTATCTTTATTGCTATTATATTTTTATTATATGGTAGTAGTTATGTTAATAACGACTTTGGAACTACTATTTAGAATTTAGTCTATCAATAGGTATTGTTGATAGATTTTTTGTATATAGTTATGGCTTATATAAATTAGGTATGGATGATACAGTATAAGAAGACTTTGGCTTCTTATACCACTAGTAAGACATGTATGGCTTACAGTGAACATAAAAAAGAAAATAATTTTATGTTTTAAAAATACTATTTTAATGATATAATGGTTTATATAAGATTATAAGGATGTTGGTAGTATGAAAGATATTAGTGATAAAAGAGTAAATATTTCTTTAGATAATCCTTCAATTACATTTGATAAAAATAAGTGTGATGAATGCAGTATATGTAAAAATATTTGCAAATTTAATGTTGGAGTATATGGATTTAGTAAAGATGATTATCCTTGTATAAATTGTGGTAGTTGTACTTTAGCTTGTCCAAATAAATGTTTATCAGAAAAAGATGAAACCGATAAATTAGAAGAATATTTACATAGTAATAAAGTTATTGTAATGCAAACTGCTCCTGCTGTTAGAGTAAGTTTAGGAGAAGAGTTTGGTATGAAGTTAGGTACTAATGTAGAAGGTAAAATGATTACTGCTCTTAGAACTGTTGGTGCTGATTATGTTTTTGATACTACTTTTGGAGCAGATCTTACTGTTATGGAAGAAGCAAGTGAACTAGTTAATAGAATTAAAACAAGTAAAAATTTACCAATGTTTACTAGTTGCTGTCCTTCATGGGTAAAATTTTGTGAAATGTTTTATCCTGAATATTTAGATAACTTATCTACTTGTAAAAGTCCTATATCAATGATGGGTTCTGTTATTAACAATTATTTTTGTAAAATTAATAATCTTAAGAGAGAAGATATTATTAGTATTGTAATAGTTCCTTGTACTAGTAAAAAAATGGAAATACTTAGATATAATGATATTGATCTTGCTATTACTACTAGAGAACTAGCTAAATATTTAAAAAAAGAAAAAATAAACCTTGCAAAATTAAAAAATAGTAGTTATAATAGTTTACTCGGTAAAGGAAGTAGTGGAGGTATTATCTTTGGTACTTCTGGAGGAGTTATGGAAGCTACTTTAAGAGAGGTATATCACATTCTTTATAAAAGATACCCTAAAGGTAGGCTTCTTAATTTTAAGTCTATTAGAGGAACTTCAAATGTTAAAGAAGCAGTAGTTAAAATTAATGGTACTCATATTAAGGTAGCTATAATCAATGGTACTGGAGATGCTAGAAAAGTAATTGAAAAAATTAAAAATAAAGAAGTGTATTATGACTTTATTGAAGTTATGACCTGTGAAGGTGGTTGCATCTCTGGGGGAGGTCAACCTAGAGTGTTTCCTTTAAATAAAAACTTAAAAAATAAAAGAATGAATGCTTTATATAAAAGTGATAAAAGAATGAAAATTAGATGTGCTTCAATGAATCCAGATATAAAAGATATATATAATAATTTTTTTGGAGAAGTTGGTAGTGATATTTCTTTAAAATACTTACATACTAAACATAGAAATGAGGAATAACAATGAAAGATATTATGAATTTTGGTATTGAAGAAGCAAGAAGAACTATGAATGAAAATAAAGGTGGTCCTTTTGGAGCTGTTATTACTGATAGTGAAGGTAATATTATTAGTGTGGCTTCAAATAGAGTATTAGAGTTACATGATGCAACTGCTCATGCGGAAGTTATGGCTATTAGAGAAGCAGGAAAAATACTTGGTACACATGATTTATCTAATTGTATTTTATACGCTACTGGTTATCCTTGTCCTATGTGTTTGTCCGCTATTATATGGGCAAATATTAAGAAAGTTTATTATGGTACTAATTTAAAAGATGCTGAAGACATTGGCTTTAGAGATGATTTTATTTATCGGTATTTAGAAAATAAAGACGCAAATACTTTGGAACTTTTAGAACTTGATCATGATGAATGTTTAGAGTTATTTAATGAATATAAAACAAAAAATAAGGAAATTTATTAGAGGTGATTAATAATGGAAAAAGTTTATATATTTGGGCATAGAAATCCCGATACTGATAGTGTTACTGCTGCTATTACACTATCTTATTTAAAAAATAAATTAGGAATGAATACCATTCCAGCAGTACTTAGTTCTATTAATTTAGAATCTAAATTTGCTCTTAACTATTTTAATGTACCAGAGCCTATCTTTCTAAATGATGTTAATATTAAACTTAGAGATTTAAAATATACTAAAAATTATACTGTTAAAGAGAAAGATTCTATATATGAAGCTTATTTTAGAATGAACAAAGTTGGTATTAGTAAAATACCTGTTGTTGATAAAGATAAAAATATGATTGGTATTCTTAGTATGAAAGATATTGCTAAAGATCAGTTTGCTTTTAATTATAGTTATGTTGATGCTACTTATGATAATATTTGTGAAGTTATCAAAGGTACTGAGATACTTAGATTTGATGATGATATTGAAGGTGAACTACTTGTTGCATCTTATAAAAGTACTACCTTTATGGAAGAAATTACTTTAAATAAAAACAATATTTTAATTGTTGGTGATAGACATAGTATTATAGAATACGCTGTTAATTCTGGAGTTAAACTTATTGTGGTTATTGGTAATGGAAAAATGAAAGAAGAACATTTAAAAATTGCTAAAAAAAATAAAGTTAATATTATTTATACTAGTTATAATACTTTGGAAACTACTAAGATTTTTAATTTATGTAATAATGTTACTTCTATTCTTAATACTGAGAAAATCTTATGTGTTAATGAAAATGATGATGTTAATGATTTTATTAAATTAGCTAACAAAACTAGATATAGTTACTATCCTGTACTTAATAAAAGAGGAAAATGTAATGGTATTATAAGATTTTCTGATGTTGGATTTAGAAGTAAAAAGAATGTTATTTTAGTTGATCATAATTCTTATGAACAATCCGCTATCGGACTTGAGGAAGCTAATATCTTAGAAATTATCGACCATCATAATATTGGGACTATTGGTACTAATATGCCTATTAGTTTTAGAAATATGCCTGTTGGTAGTACTAATACAATTATTTATAAATTATATAAAGAAAATAGAATTGCTATTCCTAAATCTATGGCAGGCCTTATGTTATCTGGTATTTTATCTGATACTTTGATTCTTACTAGTCCTACTACTACAGATATTGATAAAGAAGCTGTAAGTGAACTTGGTAAACTAGCTAAAGTTGATTATAAAGTATATGGTAGTAAAATGATTAAAGCTGGTTCTTCACTAAAGGGTATGACTAGAGAACAAGTTCTATATAAGGATTATAAGACTTATACAATTGATAATTCTAAGATTGGACTTGGTCAAGTTATTACTATGGATATTGATGAAGTAATGAGTGAAAAAGATGAATATGTTAGTCTTCTTAATACTGTATGTGAAAGTAATAATTACTTATTTGTATGTTTATTTATTACTAATATATTAGAAAATGGTACTTATGTATTATTTAGTGACAGAGCAAAGGATGTACTTGAATCATCATTTAGTATTAAAAATATTAAACAAGGTGAATTTTTAAAAGGTATTGTTTCAAGAAAAAAACAGATTCTTCCAGTACTTATGAATGATATGGATTAAATGATTGTTAGTTATTACTTTAAAAGATAGATATTTATAACTATTAGAAATGATATAAAATCTATCTTTTTTACATTTATTAACGATTTTTCTTTCTAAATAGAAAAAAATTTGATATAATACTAAAAGGAAAGAGGTGTTTTAATGATTATATTATCAATTAATGCTGGTAGTTCTTCTTTAAAATTCACTGGTTTTGATATGCCAAGTGAAAAAGTTCTTATCAGCGGAGTATTTGAAAGAATTGGAATTGATGGTAGTTTTTATACTATCAAAATTAATGGAGAAAAAATAAAGAAAGAGGTGCCTTTAAAAAGTCATGAAGATGCTGTTAAAATTTTAACAGAAGAATTAATTAACTATAATATAGTTAAAGATTTAAGTGAAATTAAAGGTGTAGGTCATAGAGTAGTTCATGGTGGAGATAAATATGCAGATAGTACTATTATAAATAAGCATGTTACTGATACTATTCGCGAATTATTTCATCTTGCGCCACTTCATAATCCCGCTAATTTAATGGGAATTGAAGCGTTTCAAGAATATATTCCTGAGGCTCCTAACGTAGCTGTATTTGATACTGGTTTTCCACAATCTATGCCAGAAGAATCTTATACTTATGCTATTCCTTATGAATGGACTAAGAAATATGGAGCTAGAAAATATGGTTTTCATGGTATAAGTCATGAATATCTAACTGAAACTATGAAAAAAGAATTAGGTAAGGAAGATATTAATTTAATTACTTGTCACTTAGGTAATGGTAGCAGTATTTTTGCTATTAAAGATGGTAAATGCTTTGATACTAGTTTAGGCTTTTCTACTAATTCAGGACTTGTTATGGGAACTAGATGTGGCGATATAGATGCATTTTTAATTCCTTATATCATGAGAGAAACTGGTAAAAGTCTTGATGAAGTTGTAAATATACTAAATAAAGAAAGTGGTTTACTTGGCGTTTCTGGTGTAAGTAGTGACTCAAGAGATATTGAGGATGGAATTAAAGCAGGTAATGAAAGATGTATTCTAGCACAAAAACTATTTGTTAATAGAGTTGTTGGATATATTGCTAAATTATGGTGTGAATTACAAGATGTTGATGCTATCTGTTTTGCTGGTGGCATCGGAGAAAATTCTATTATGACTAGAAAACAAATTATAGATAAGTTAGCTCCTCTTGGCATTACACTAGATGAAGAAGCTAATGATATTCGTGGAGAATTTAGATTAATTACAAAAGAAGGTTCTAAAATTCCATGTTATATAGTTCCTACTGATGAAGAGTTAATGATAGCTAGAGACACATATAGATTAATAGGATAATATTATGAATATTTATAAACAAATATTTAAGCAAATAAAAAAATATGATACTATTGTAATTGCGAGACACATTGGTGCAGATCCTGATGCTCTTGGTTCTCAATTTGCTTTAAAAAATATTATTCTAGAACTTTTTCCAGATAAAAAAGTTTATACAGTTGGTAATCCTGCTAGTAGATTTAAGTTTTTTGGAAGTCAAGATAAGATTGATAATCTAAATACTAGTAAAGCAATGTGTATTGTCCTAGATACTCCAGATATTAAAAGAATTGATGGAGCAAATATTAATAATTTTGAATATATTATTAAAATTGATCATCATCCAATAATTGATAAGTATGCTAATATTGAAGTTATTGATGATAACGCATGTAGTACTTGCCAATTAATTCTTGAATTTGCTTTTGCTAATAAAATTAATTTAAGTAAAAGTGTTGGTGAAAAACTTTATTTAGGAATTGTTGGTGACACTGATAGATTCTTACATGACTATACGTCTCCTAAAACATTTAAATTAGTTAGTAAATTACTTGAACAAACTAATATTGATTTTACTGGATTATATGGCTACTTATATCAAAGACCACTTAATGAAGTTAGATTTGAAGGATATATTTATCAAAATCTTACTTTAACAGATAATGGTGTTGCATATATTAAAATAACTGATAAGCTTATGAAAGAATATGGTGTTGATAGTGCCGCTGCTGGTAATATGATTAATGATTTAAAATTTGTTAATGAAATTACTGTATGGATATTCCTATCTGAGGATATTAAAAGCAACTTAATTAGGGCAAATATTAGATCTGTTGGTCCATATGTTAATGATACTGCTTCTAAATATGGTGGTGGTGGTCATAAGTATGCTTCTGGAGCTAAACTTAAAGATTGGGAAACTGCTGATAAGTTAATTAATGAATTGGATGATTTAACAAAAAAGTACAAACAAAATGATTAATTATGCAATTAATCAGTGTTTGACTTTTTTTTGTTTATGTGTTAAAATATTTACTCAATTAAAGAGGAGGTTTATTTTATGAATAGTATTAATAAGATTATTGTTGAAAAAATTAAAAGTTTTAAATTGTTTGACCTAAATTCTTATAATATACTTGTTAATAATTTTGGTATTGATAGGGTAAAAGAAGTATTTAATGAACTATATAATGCTGCTGATGAAGTAGAAAAAGAAAAATTGCTTAATTTATATTATCCTTATTTTATTTCAGCTGATTTAGAAAATATGGATTTGAGTAATGATGATTGTTTTTTATTAATTGATAAATATGGATATGAAAATATTGAAAACTATTTTACTGAATTATTATTACAAACCAAGAATCCTAGTTATTTGAAGAAAAAATATGAATTTTTCTATAATATTATTGATGATAATAGTTTAAGTATAGATGATAAAAGTGAAGATTTTGATGTTCAATATAATGATGCTTTTCAATTATATTTAAAGGATATTGGACAATATCCTCTACTAAGTAGAAACGAAGAAAAAAGAATCTTTAAATTATTAAGTGACTTAAAAGAAAAATTTAGTATATTTTCTCTTAATGAAAATAATAACTTAGTTTTTGTTGATGCTCCCACTATGATAGCTTCTATAAAAAATATTAATGATAAAAAAAGATTAGCTAAACTTAGTAAATATTTAGGTACTGATGATAAAATTTTAATACAAAAATATATTAAAATATGGGAAGAAATAAATGGTAAAAAGAAAGAAAATATTATTCTTCCAGATAAAAAGACAATTAAAAATAAACTTGGTATTAATCTTACAAATAAAGGATATGATTATGATCTATTTGATAAACAAATTGAATATGCTTTAATGTATTGTAATAATAGAGAATATATATATAATTGCAACTTAAGACTTGTTGTTTCGATAGCAAAAAAATACAGAAACTTTTCTTTTCCAATTGAAGATAGAGTTAGTGAAGGTAACATAGGTCTCATGAAAACGGTTGCTAAATTTGATTACACTAAGGGATATAAGTTTTCTACTTATGCTACTTGGTGGATTAGACAATCTATTACAAGAGCTATGGCAGATCAAGCAAGAACTATTAGAATACCAGTCCATTTACTTGAATTAATAAATAGAATTTTTGTTGTTAAACGTAATTTTATGCAAAAGTATAATAGGGAGCCTTCTAATGAGGAAATTGCAGAAATTCTTAATACTACTCCAGAAAAAATAGAAGATGCTATTATGGTATCAGTTGAACCAACATCTTATGATATTCCTGTTAAAGAAGATGAGGATACTAGTTTTAGAGATTTTATTCCTGATAGAGCAGAATCAACAGAAAGCATTGTATTTAATAGTTCTCTTGGAGATGACATTAATAAAATACTTGAAAGTTTAAACCCACGTGAACAAGAAGTAATAAAACTTAGATATGGTCTTGGTGGCAAAAATCCAATGACTCTTGAAGATGTCGGTAAAAAGTTTGGAGTAACAAGAGAACGTGTTAGACAAATTGAAGGTAAAGCATTAAGAAAGTTAAAACATCCTTCACGTGGAAAAAGAATTAAAGATTATTTACTAGATTAAAGCATAAATGTTAAGTTTATGCTTTTTATTTACCTTATTTTTTAAAAATATGATATAATTATATGTGAAATGAGGGATTATTATGCTTAAAATTAATAACTTAGAAGTAGCTACTGATAACAAGATTATTTTAAAGGATTTTAATTTAATTATTAACGATGGTGAAATACATACTATTATGGGCCCTAATGGCGTTGGTAAATCAACTTTATCAAGAGTAATTATGGGTGATCCTAATTATAAAGTTCTTAATGGTGAAATGACTTTTAATGGTGATAATTTAATGGTACTATCTACTGATGAAAGAGCTAAAAAAGGTATTTTTCTTGCTATGCAGTATCCTATGGAAATTGAAGGAGTAAGTAATCAAGATTTTTTAAGAACCGCTATCGGAAGTGTTAATAATAAAAGAATTGGTTTATATGACTTTATATTAAAATGTGAAAAAGGTGCAGAAGAGCTTTCTATGAATAAAGATTTAATTCATAGAAGTCTTAATGTTGGTTTTTCTGGTGGTGAAAAAAAGAAAAATGAAGTACTTCAAATTAAATTATTGACTCCTAAGTTTATTATTTTAGATGAATTAGACTCTGGTCTTGATGTTGATAGTTTAAGAATTGTTGGAGAAAATATTAAAAAATATAAAGAAGAAAATCCTAATACATCTATTTTAATTATTACACATCATCCTAAAATATTAGAATATTTAAAACCTGATTTTGTTCATGTTATGAGTAAAGGTAAGATTCTTGAAACAGGAGACTATTCTCTTGCTAATGATATTGAAAAAAATGGATACAATAAATATTTAAATAAGGAAAATGTTATAACTAAAGAGGTTAATAATGAATAAAATAAAAGTAGTAAACAATAAAATTATTCCATTTGTTAGTGATGATGTAGAAATTAATGATAATAGTATTAATTTTAATAATAATGGTAATTATTTTATTGATTATATAGATTGTAATAATGTAAGTTTATGTATTAACGTTAATAATAATAAATGTATTCATTTATTTGAATATTCTAATAATAATGATATTAATTTTAATATTAAGTATAATTTAGATATGGCTTCTTCTTTAATAATAAGTAAATTTTATTATAATAATAAATGTAATGAAGTAGTTAATATTAGTTTAAATAAAAAAGGAGCTAATATTAAATATAATTTTTCTAGTATTAGTAATAATGATAATTTTTATAAAATTAATGTTTATCATTTAGATAATAATACTAGTAGTGATGTATTTAATAGAATTGTAGCTAAAGAAAATAGTTCTAATTACTTTGATATTAATAGTTATGTTGATAATGGTATTAAGGACTGCTACTTAAATCAAAGTACAAAGATTGTTACTTTAGGTGATTCTGATAATAGAGTTAATCCTAATATGTTTATTAGTGAAGAAGATGTTACCGCTATTCATAGTTCTACTATTGGTAGTATTAATGAAGAAGATTTATTCTATTTGATGAGTAGAGGTATATCATATAATGATTCTGTTAAATTAATTATTAAAGGTATGATACTTTCTAATATTAATCCTGATATGGAAAATATGGAAAGAATACTTAATATTTTAGATTCGATTGGAGGTGAATAAATGCATAGAGATGATTTTGCAATGCTTTCTAATAATATTGTTTACTTTGATAATGGTGCTACTACTTTAAAACCTAAATGTGTTAGAGATGCTATTTGTAAATACTATGATGAATATACTGCTAATGCACATAGAGGAGACTATAAAACTAGTGCTATTGTTGATAATTTATATGAAAGTACAAGAGAAGAAATTAAAAATTTTATAAATGCTAAAGAAAACTCAGAAATCGTTTTTACTAGTGGTACTACTAATGGAATGAATATGATAGTTACAGGCTTTTTTAAGAATTATCTTAAGAAAGATGATGAAGTATTAATTACACTTAGTGAACATGCTTCAAATATTCTTCCGTGGTTTATTTTACAAAAAGAAATTGGTATCAAAGTTAAATATATTCCTTTAAATGAAAATCATGAAGTTACTATTGATAATTTTAAAAAGAGTATTACTAATAAGACTAAAGTTGTATCACTTGCTTATGTTACTAATGTTGTAGGAGATGAAAGACCTATTAAAGAAATTAGTAAGATAGCTCATGATAATAATATTTTAGTAGTAGTAGATGCTGCTCAGGGGATTCCTCATAAGAAGATTGATGTTCAAAAAGATGATATAGATTTTATGGCTTTTTCAGGGCATAAGATGTATGGACCTACTGGAGTTGGAGTTTTATATGCTAAATTTGATTTACTTGATAAGATTACTCCTATGAACTATGGTGGTGGTATGAATGCCATATTTACTAAAGATGGTTATGTTGAACTTAGAGAAATTCCTACTAGACTAGAAGGAGGTACTCCTAATATAGAGGGAGTGTTAGGTCTTAGTGCTGCTATCAAATATTTAAATAATATAGGTATGGATAAAATTAATAAATATGAAAAAGATCTTAGAAGATACTTAATTAATGAACTTAATAAACTAGACTTTATTGAAGTATATAATAAAGATGTTGATACTAATATTGTAGCATTTAATATTAAAGGAGTATTTGCTCAAGATGCCGCTATTTACTTAGATAAATATAATATATGTGTTAGAGCAGGTAATCATTGTGCTAAAATTCTTGATAATGTATTTAATATTAGTAATACTGTTAGAATTAGTTTAAGTTTCTATAATAATAAGGAAGAAATTGATTTACTTATTAATGTACTTAAGAATAGTAGTAATATATGGAAGGAAATATTATAATGGATAGAGATTTAAAAAGAAGTATTATTTTAGATAATTATCAGAATCCTAATATGAAACATACTAGTAATGAAGATTATGTTAAGATTAATACTAGAAATGTTAGTTGTATTGATAATTTAGATATTTATTTAAAGATAGAAGATAATATTATTAGAGATATTTCTTTTGAAGGTGAAGCTTGTGTTATTAGTATATCTTCTACTAATATTTTAGCTAATATGCTAGTAGGTAAATCTAAGGAAGAAGGTATTTATTTAATTGATAATTATCTTAAGATGATTAATGAAGAAGAATATGATAAAGATGTACTTAAAGAATTACTTGTTTTTGATGATACTAGTAAGCAACCATCAAGAATTAAATGTGCTACTTTATCCGCTAATGGTATAAAAGATTATTTAGAAGAAGAAAATCACTCATAGTTAAATGGGTGATTTTTTATGTATCCACAGATATTGTTGATAGATTAATTTAGAGACTTTTTTAGAAAGGCTCTAAATTATTATAGAAAGACCTAGGCTTTCTATAACACGTAAGAGACTACAGGCTCTGAAGTTAAAAAAGTTTGTAAAAAGAATGTAAATATGTTTAATTTACTTCTTTTTTTTAGTATAATATTATTTAGGAAGTTTAGGTGATATTATGCAGGATAAAATGGAAAGATTGCTTAATCAAATAGGCATGAACAAAGATTATTTAGAAAATGCTAGTATTGATAAGATTATAGTGTATGAGGAAAATAATTTATGGGAGTTTATTATTAGTAATGATAAAGTTTTACCTGTATATATATATGATGAATTATGTAATAAAATAATGAATACTTTTAAAACTATTAAAGATATTAATGTTGTTATTACTACGAATAATAATAGTAATGAATATTTAGAAGATTATTTTGATAGATTAATAGATTTATTTAGTGAGGAGAGTATTAAATATAAGACTTTTATTGATAGAAAGTTAAATATTGATAATGATAATTATATATTTGATGTTTATAATAAAGCAGAGCTTGCTTATATGACTGAAAAGAAAGAATATTTGAATGAAATGCTTAATAGATATGGATTTAATGGTAATTTTGTTTTAAATCTATGTGAGAATAAAGAGAATGATATTCTTAATCAAATTGAAAAAGATAAAATAGTTAATATACCTAGTATGGTGTCTCCTATAAAGGAAAGTGTTCCTGATAAAGTAGAAGAAAAAAAATACTTTAGACCAAAGAGAGATACTAGTATTACTCCTATTAAGGATTTAATGTATGAAGTAGATAATATTACTATTAATGGGATGATATTTGGTATGGATATGTTTGAATCTAAGAGTGGATATAAGATTATTACTCTTAAGGTTACTGATAATAGTGATAGTATTTATGTTAAGATGTTTACTAAAGATAATGATGAATATGCTAGAATTAAAGATTTACTTAAGGTTGGTTCTTGGTATAACTTTTATGGTAAAGTAGCTATGGATAAATATTCTAACGAGCTTACTTTTACTACTAGATATAAAGATGTTGATAAGACAGAGAGTCCTGAAAAAGAAAAGATAGTAGATAATGCTCCTGTTAAGAGAGTTGAACTTCATGCTCATACAATGATGAGTCAGATGGATGGTATTACTAATGTTGATTTAAATAAACATACTTGTGAACTTGTTAGTAAGTGTATTGATATGGGTTACAGAGGGGTTGCTATTACCGATCATAGTGGTTGTCAAGCTTTTCCTATTGCTTATGATATTATTAAAAGTTATAATAAAAAGATAGAAGATCCTAGTAAACATTTTAAGGGATTATATGGTACTGAACTTACTGTTGTTGATGATACTGTTAATATTGTTGTTAGACCTGATGATAGAATTCTTAAGGATCTTACTTATGTTGTTTTTGATACAGAGACTACAGGTTTTAATGCTGGTGGGGCTGATCAAATGATTGAAATAGGTGCTGTTAAAATTAAAGATGGTGCTATTATTGATAGATTTGATGAATTAATTGATCCAGGAAGACATATACCTGATAAGATTACAGAACTTACTTGTATTACTGATGATATGGTAAAAGGTAAAGACAATGAAGAGAATGTTACAAAGAGATTCTTAGAATGGGCAGAAGATAATCCGATGGTTGCTCATAATGCTAAGTTTGATATTTCGTTTATTTCTAGTGCTATGAAAAAATATAATCTTGGTGAATTTAATAGTACTGTTATTGATACTTTGGAGTTATCTAGAGCGTTAGATACTGGCTATTCTAGACATAGTTTGTCAGCATTAGTTAAAAGATATAATGTTCCTTGGGATGAAGACGCCCATCATAGAGCTGATTATGATGCTGAAGGTACTGCTTTAGTCTTCTACAAGATGCTTGGTAAATTATTTACACAGAACTTTGAGAAGATAAGTGATTTAGAGAAACTTATTCCAAAAGATGAAATATATAAATTTGGTAGAACTTATCATTTTAATGCTATTGCTCTTAATAAGACAGGACTTAAGAATCTATTTAAGATTATTTCTCTTGCTAATACTACTTATTTATATAAGACCCCAAGAATTCTTAGAAGTAAACTTAATGAACTTAGAGAAGGTCTTATTATTGGTAGTGGCTGCTACGAAAGTGAAGTTTTTATTGAGGGGAGAAGTAAAGAGGGAGAAGAACTTACTAATATTATTAATTTCTATGATTATGTTGAAGTACAGCCTCCGGAAGTATATGACCATTTGATTCAGACTAGTGATTTTAAAGATGTTAATGAAATTAAGGAATATATTAAGAAGATTATTAATGCTACTCGTGAGGCTGGTAAGCTTATCGTGGCTACTGGGGATGTTCATCATTTTAGTAAAGAAGATAAGATATATAGAGAAATTATTGTTAATCAGAAGGTTCCTGGTGGTGGTAGACATCCTCTTGCTAAGAGTAGTATTAAGAGTATTCCTTCACAGCACTTTAGAACTACTGAGGAAATGCTTAATGATTTTGCTTTTCTAGGAGAAGAACTTGCTTATGATATTGTTGTTACTAATACTAATAAAGTTCTTGATATGGTAGATGAGATTGAGGTTATTATTGATACTGGTGGTATTCCTTTTTCACCTAGAGTTAAGAGTGATGATGGTAAGTCTTATTTGGATTGTCCTAGAGTAGTTACTGACTTAGTATTTGATAGGGCTAAAGAATGGTATGGTGATGATTTGCCTCATAATATTGAAGAGAGAATATCTAAGGAATTATATGGTGATATTGTCTACAAATGTTGGAGGGAAATTATTAGTGAAGATAATCCTAATATTAGTGATGATGAACTTGATTCTAAGTTATTTGAAAATTTACATAATACTTTAGTTAATGGATTTGATGAGGTTAAGATGCTTGTTAGTGATTATGTTAAAAAACATTGGAGTGAAGAAGATGGTGAAATGACTGATAAGGCACTAGATAAAAAAATTAAAAAGTCTCTAGGTGGTGTTATTGGTGGGGGATTTGATCCTATTTACTTGATTGCCCAAAGACTTGTTAAACACTCTAATGATGAAGGATTCTTGGTTGGTTCAAGAGGTAGTGTTGGTTCTTCATTTGTAGCTACGATGATGGGTATTACTGAGGTTAATCCTCTTCCTGCTCATTATAGATGCCTTAAATGTAAAAATAGTATTTTTAAAGATGATAACGGTAATGATTTAGGTGCTACTTATTCTAGTGGATTTGATTTGCCTGATAAGATTTGTCCTAATTGTGGTGAGCATATGTATAAAGATGGACAAGATATGCCATTTGCTACTTTCCTTGGGTTTAATGCTGATAAGGTTCCTGATATTGATCTTAACTTTTCGGATTTGAATCAAGCATCTGCTCATGAATATACTAAAGTTTTATTTGGTGTTGATAATGTTTATAGGGCTGGTACGATTGGTACTGTTGCGGAAAAAACAGCCTTTGGTTTTGTTAAGGGATACTTTGAAGATAAGGGTATTATGAATAAGAGATCTTGTGAAATTGAGAGACTAGCGATGGGGTGTACTGGTGTTAAGAGAACAACTGGTCAGCATCCTGGTGGTATTGTTGTTGTTCCTGATTATATGGATGTATCTGACTTTACACCTTTTCAATTTCCTGCTGAAGATCCTACTAGTGCATGGAGAACGACACACTTTGATTATCATGCTATTGACCAAGATTTACTTAAACTTGATATATTAGGTCATTCTGATCCTACGCAACTTAGATTAATTCAAGAATTATCTGGTACGGATATTCTTAAGGTTCCTCTTGATGATAAAGATACGATGAGTATATTTACTTCTACTAAGGTACTTGGTGTTACTAATGAACAGATTATGTGTGATACTGGTACTCTTGGTATTCCAGAGTTTGGTACTCCCTTTACCATTTCTATGGTAGCGGAAACTAAACCTACTACTTTTGCGGAACTTATTAAGATATCTGGATTATCTCATGGTACTGATGTATGGCTTGGTAATGCGCAAGAACTTATTAAAAATAATATTGTTCCTTTTAAAGATGTTATTGGATGTCGTGATGATATAATGGTTTATCTGATGTATCATGGTGTTGAACCTATTAAGGCATTTAAAATAATGGAATTTGTACGTAAGGGTAAGGCTAGTAAAGATCCTGAAACTTGGGCTAAGCATAAAGAAACTATGGAAAAGGCTGGTATTGAATCTTGGTTTATTGATAGTTGTCATAAGATTAAGTACATGTTTCCTAAAGCACATGCTGCTGCTTATGTTATTAGTGCTTTTAGAATTGCTTGGTATAAGGTACATATGCCTGTATACTTCTATGCTAGTTGGTATACTACTAAGGCTACTGATTTTAATATAGAGGCTATGATTAGAGGATATGATAGTATTAAGAATGCTATTATTGAAATTGAGAATAAAGGATTTGATGCTTCTAATAAAGAGAATGGTATATCTGAATCTTTAAAGGTTGCTTTAGAGATGGCTGCAAGAGGTATTAAGGTTGCTCCTTATAATTTATATAAGAGTAAGGGTTCTATCTTTACAGTAGAAGATGATAAGACTATTATTCCTCCATTTAGAGCTATTGATGGTCTTGGTGATGTTGTTGCTAAGAATATTGAAAAAGAGGCTGCAAGAGCTCCATTTATTAGTATTGAGGATTTTCAAACTAGATGTAAGGTATCTCAAACTTTAATTGATAAAATGAGAACGATGGGTATATTTGAAGGTATGCCTGAGACTAGTCAACTTAGTTTATTTTAGAAAATATTTCCCGGGAAATAATTTGGGAAATATTTTTTTTCAGTTCGAGCTTTTAATCTCTCACTGTTAAATAAAGCCTGTAGTCTTTATTTAAAGTGTTTTTTGTTTTTTATATAAAAATACACAAAAATTTAAATAATTTGTGCATTTTTTATTTTAATTAAATATTGATAGTTTTCTTACTGGTAATTCTTTTGGTTTTTGATTAGTTATATACTTTTTAATTTTGATATCTATAGTTATTAAATTAGTAAGATTAATTCTTATTATATTAATTTCATCATCAGTTAAATTATTTACTGGTAATATATATTTTTTATATATTCTTGGAGAGACTCCTACTAAAGTTGTAAATATTTCTGAATAATATTCTAATGAATTATAACCACTTTTAAAGGCTATGTTTAATATTTTATTATTATAGTTATAATGTTCTAAACTATTTAGAATCTTTTTTATATTTATATATTCTTTAATAGTTATATTTAATTCTCTTTTGAATCTTTTCATTATATATGTTTTATCATAACTGAATATTTTACTTAATTCATTAATAGTTATTTCTCTATTTAAATTTTCATTTATGTACTCTATTATATTACATACCAATTCATTAGAATAAATAATTATCCCTCCTTATTATTATTTTATCATAAAAAAGCCATTTTTGTTTAATTTTTTTATCATTTTTAGGTCTATAATTAATTTGAAAGGAGGAATAATATGTTTTATTCAAAATGGACTTCTGAAAAAGATTTAAAAAAATATCTTACAGAAGTAGAGATTGGCTCTGAGATGCAAAAGTCTGGAATACAAATGTTATCAGAAGGAAATAAAATTTATATTAAGGATGATGAATCTCATAGTCTTGTTATTGGTTCTGCTGGTAGTGGTAAAACACAAGCTGTTGTATTACCACTTGTTAGAACTATTATCAAAGCAAATGAATCTTTTTTGATTAATGATATCAAAGGAGAAATAATGAACAAAGTGGGAGGTGAGTTAAAGAAAAGAGGATATAATATAATAGTTTTAGATTATGCTAATTTAAAAATTGGTAATCATTATAATGTACTTGATTTTCCATATTATCTTTATAATAATGATGAAAAAGATAAAGCTATTGAAATATTAGAAAATATTGCCTACTATATAATGCATGATATTGATTCTACTAGTGATCCTTTCTGGGAAAAAACTGCTAGCGATTACTTTGTTGGACTTGCTTTATACTTATTTGATAATGCTAAAAGTGAAGAAATTAATTTAAATAGTATATTTAATTTATCAAATGATATTTTTAAAGATGATAAAAAATACGATAAACTAATTATGAATAGTTTGGATAAATCTTCTAGTACTTATCAGTTCCTATCAGGTACTTTGTTTTCGCCTAAAGAAACTAGTGGTGGTATTATTGCTACTTTTAGTCAAAAAATTAAGGGGTTTGTTACTAGAGAAAAATTATCTAGCATGATGGCTACATCTGACTTTGATTTTAAAAATATTGGTAATGAAAAAACTGCTATCTTTGTTATTACTGGTACTGCTAACTACGCTAATGATTTAGTTTCAATACTAGTAGATGAGTTATTTTATAGTTTAGATTTATTTAAAAATAAAAATAATAGATTTAATTTAATATTAGATGAATTCGATAGTATGAAACCAATAAAAGATTTTTATAATAGAATTAACTATGCTAGAGGAAACAATATTAAAATTACTGCTTTAATAAAAGATCTTACTAATTTAAATATTGTTTATGGTACCAATTATAAAGATTTAATTAGAATGTGTTTTAATAATATTATTTATTTACTAGCTAATGATTTATATACTTTAGAAGAAATTAGTAAGTTATGTGGTGATACTGAAAAAGGACCACTAATTAGTATTCAAGAACTTAAAACACTAGATAATTTTGAAGAAGTTATTCTTATGACAAGGATGTATCCTGTTAGAACTAAAGTTCTTCCTGATTATAAAATTAATTGGAATTTTGATAATTCAGAATTAGGGTTTAATAATCTTGAAAAAAATCAAATTAATTTATTTGATATTGAAAAATTTTTGAAAAAATAATATTTAATATTATGTATTTAGAAAAGTAATATATGAAAGGGGGTAAGTAGCAGGATAATGGGGGACTGCTACTGCATATATGACTTGTTCTAGTTGTAAATACTTAAATGAAAATAAAAAACTAGATGGAAAAGTAAGTGGCTGTGAATATTTCTGTAATAAAAATAAACATTTTGTTAATGGTCAAAATAATGCTTGTAATAAGTATGAAAGTTCTTTTAGAAGTACTAATAGATGTAATGAAATATATAACGAAGGTAAAGATTTTTATAATGACATTCATTCTGTTAGTTATTATTTATTTATTCTTATTATAGTTATTATTATAGCTATTATTGCTCGTATTAGTAATCCAGAACTTTTCCCATTTTAAAAATATTGTTAAATATGAAGACTATTTTTATAGGCTTCATATTTTTCATTAAAGACATTAGGCTTTAATGATAGTGAGAAACGTAGATTCGAACTAATAAATTATTTCCTGGGAAATAATTTATATAAATAAAATAACATAGAAAGACTTTATTTTAAGGCTTTTTTTTAGTATAATTATATATAGAAAGACTTGGTGATGTTATGAAAAAAATAGTTTTAGTAGATGGTAATAATCTTTTATTTAGAAGCTATTATGCTACTCTTTATACAGGTAATATAATGAGAAATAAAGATGGATTCCCTACGAATGGAGTATATGGTTTTGTTAATATGATTAATAAAATTGTTAATGATGAAAAACCAGAATACATGATGGTTGCTTTTGATATAGGTAAGACTTTTAGACATGAAAAATATGAAAGATATAAAGATGGAAGAAAAGAAACTCCTGATGACTTAAAGGTACAATTTCCAATTGCTAAGAAAATACTTGCAGCAATGGGAATTAAATATTTAGAATGTGCCGGTTATGAAGCAGATGATATTATTGGTACTGTATCTATGTGGTGTGAGAAAGATCCAGAATATGAGGCTTTAATTGTAAGTAGTGATAAAGATTTACTTCAGTTAATTAGTGATGAGACAACGGTTAAATTACTTAAAACTAAAGATTATATTATGATGGATAGAAAAACATTTAATGAAACATATGGTTTTGAACCTATTCATATGATAGATTTAAAGGCTTTAATGGGAGATGCTTCAGATAACATTCCTGGTGTTCGTGGTATTGGAGAAAAGGGAGCTATTAAATTAGTTAGTGAATATACTACTATTGAAAATATTTATGCTAATATTAATAATATTAAAGGTGCTACACAAACTAAACTTATTGAAGGTAAAGATGATGCTTATTATAGTAAAGATTTAGTTACGATATATAGAGAAGTTCCTCTTGATGTTAGTTTTGATGATTTAAAATATAAAAATTGTAATATTGAAGAACTTACTAATATTTATAAGGATTTAGGTTTTTATTCTCTTCTTAAGAAATTGGATGATGTAATTGAAGAAGATAAAAAGAAAGAAGAACATAATAGTATAGATAACTTTAAAGTTATTACTGATATTAATGAAGTTAAAATTAATGAAGAGACCGCTATCTGGTTAGATACCACTATTGGTAATTATCATGATGCTGAATTACTTGGTATTTCTTTATATAATAATAGTTTAGCCTACTATATTCCTTTTGATATATTAAAAAATAATTATAATGTTTTAAATACTGAATTTAATTTATTTACTTATGATTATAAGAAGTTAATTGTAATATTTAATAGATATGGTATTAAAGTACCTAAGATTGGTTTTGATACTATGATTAGTGCTTATTTACTTAACTACGAAACTAAAGATGATATTGCTTATCTTTCTAATAATATGAATTTTAATATTCCTATTTATGATAAGAAAGAAGTAGTAAGTGATGAAGAAGCTAGTAAGAGAGCTATTCTTAAAGCTAAATTTATTTATACTTCAAAGAAAGAACTATATAATAAGATGAAAGAAGAAGATACTATTTATCTATTTGAAAATATTGAAATGCCTCTAGCAAAGGTACTTGCTAAGATGGAAATTGAAGGTATTAGAGTTGATAAAAATATTTTAAAAGAAATGGGAGAAGAAATTAAAATTAAATTAGAACTTATTACTAAGGATATTTATAATTATGCTGGATGTGAATTTAATATTAATTCTCCTAAACAACTTGGTGAAATTTTATTTGAAAAGCTTAATCTTCCTTATGGAAAGAAAAATAAAAGTGGGGGATATACTACTGATGCTGATGTTCTTAAAAAATTAGTGGATTATCCTATTGTTAATTGTATTTTAGAATATAGAGCACTTACTAAGCTTTATTCGACTTATATTGATGGTATGATTAACTGTATTAGAGAGGATGGTAAAATACATACTATTTACACACAGACTTTAACAAGAACTGGTAGGTTATCTTCAATTGAACCTAACTTACAAAATATTCCAATGAGAAGTGAGTATGGTAGACTTATTAGAAAGGCTTTTATTCCAGAAAGTAATAGTGTTATTTTATCTTCTGACTACTCACAGATTGAACTTAGAGTATTTGCTCATTTATCAGGAGTTAATGATTTAATAAATGCTTTTAATGAAGGTATAGATATTCATACTAAGACCGCTATGGATATATTTAAAGTACCACAAGAAGGTGTTACTAAAAATATGCGTAGGCAGGCTAAAGCTGTTAACTTTGGTATTTTATATGGTATTAGTAGTTATGGCTTAGCTGAAGACTTAGGTATTCCAGTTAAAGAGGCTAAAGAATTTATTAATAAATATTTTGATACTTATCCAGGTGTTAGAGACTATATGGATAAAGAAATTGAAACTGCTAAAAAGAATGGCTATGTTAAAACTATTATGAATAGAAAGAGAGTTATCGATGAATTAAAGAGTACTAATTATATGATTAGAAATATGGGTGAAAGAATGGCTCTTAATACTCCTGTTCAAGGGTCAGCTTCAGATATTTTGAAAAAAGCTATGATTGAAATTGATGAAATATTTGAAAAAGAAAATATTAAGAGTAAGATGCTTCTTCAAGTACATGACGAATTAATATTTAATGTATACGATGATGAAATTGATAAAGTTAAAGAGATTGTATATAATACTATGACTAATGTATTTGATTTAAAGGTACCACTTGATGTAGATATAGAGTTGGGAAATAATTGGTATGAGGCTAAATAGGTAAAATTATTTCCCGGGAAATAATTTGGGAAATAATTTAAGTAATAGAAGAGGTGATATATATGCCAGAATTACCAGAGGTAGAGACTGTTAAAGAATCTTTAAAGTTAAGATTAAATAATAAAAAAATAATTAGAACTAGAGTTTTATGGGATAATATTATTGCATATCCTAGTAAAGAGAAATTTATTAAAGAGACTGCTAATCAAAGTATTAATGATGTTAAAAGAAGAGGTAAATTCTTGCTGTTTGATTTAGATGATTATTATCTTCTGTCACATCTTAGAATGGAAGGTAAATACTTTTTTAAGACTAAAGATGATGATATTAATAAACATGAACATGTTATTTTTGATTTAGATGATGGTAGCGAACTTAGGTATATGGATACTAGAAAATTTGGTAAAATGTATCTTATAAAAAAAGAAGATATCGATAAGATAGGACCACTAGTGGAACTTGGTCTTGAACCTTGGGATGATAATCTTACTAGTGAATATTTACTTGATAAATATAAGAAAAAGAGATTACCTATTAAGAGCGTTTTACTTGATCAAAATATAATCGTTGGTATTGGTAATATATATGCTGATGAAATTTTATTTCTATCTAAAATTAATCCTTTGAAGAAATGTAATCTAATTACTAAAGAAGAAGCTGAAAATATAATTAAATATACAAAAAAAGTTTTAGAGGCCGCTATTGAAAAAGGAGGAACTACTATTAGAACATATAGTTCTGTTGATGGAGTTCACGGTTTATTTCAAAATGAATTATTTGTTCATGGTAAGGATAAAAATAATTGTCCTATTTGTAATACGAAAATTGAAAAGATTAAAGTTGGTGGTAGAGGTACTTATTATTGTCCTAAGTGCCAAACTTTACAATAATTTGACACTAAAAATGTAACCCATTTGGTTACATTTTATTTTTTTTATTGACTTTACTATTATCTATATGGTAATTTAAAAGTGGTGAATTTTATGAATGACGAAATATTTAGATTATCTTTAATTGATGTAATGAATGAGGGGTTACTTAATGACTTTGTAAATGATATTTTTGGTTATGATTTTGATATTAAAAAGGAAGAGTATGTCTATATTCAATATAAAGTATTAGGAGACAATATTATTCTTAATATTTATGATAATAAGAATAATAATAGATTTAAAGCTTATATATTTACTATGAATGATATTGATAGTGATGAAGATACTAAATATATTAATGTAAAAGAAAAATATGATAAATATAAGAATGGTAACAAAGAAAAAATTACTTTAATAGCTAGTTTGCTTTTATCTAAGGATAATGATGAAAAAAAAGAGATTATTGAATCTCTATTTAGCGGGAAAATAAAAGACATTTTTAGTCATTATTTTCTTTAATTATTGGTTTTATTTGATATTCTCTTTTAATAAGAGACATATCTGTAACTAAGGCATATATTTTGGTAGCCTTTAATTCTATATCTAATACTTTAGATATATTTTTTTTATATCCTATAACTAAAGGTATTGATAATTCTTTTTTTATTTTATTTAAATATTCTTGACCACTTCTAGTAAAACCTAATATTCTTATGTAGTCTATAGATATATTATTAGCTTCTTCTTTAGTAAAGCCTACGAGTATATGAAGAAGCATTCTAGATATTTTATTATAAGTATATCTTTTAGTTTTGATATTTTGAATTAATTCTTCATAGTTATTTGATATATAAATACTTTTTATTATTCTTGATTCAATGCCTTCATCTACTGTTTGATATTTACTGATACTTGTATCTTCTGCTAATATTTTGTATTTTAGTATGTCATAATACTTATTCATATCTATTTTATAAAGATATTTTTTATCAAAAGGTACTAGGTTATCTATACAATTATCTGATAGATATAGTTTTCTGATATTTGAGGCTGATGTTATGTTATCTAATACTTCTGAGCCATGATATGATGTTGTTCTTTTTATATTTAAATATTTTATTGGGTAGTTATGTTTTTTTATTTGCTTTATATAAGACAAAGCTAATAGGTCATTTGGAGTATCTACTTTTATACTAGTTAAATCTTCAAGGGCTTTATTAGTAGATGTTGCATAGTTTAATCCTTGACTTAGATATTCTTTTACTTTGTCTTGATACTCTATATTATTTATTTGAATATCTGCTAGAAGTTCTAAGTCGCTAATATTATCTCTTTCTGTACCAAAAACAAGAGTATCTATTTTTAAGGTATTTAGAATACTAATTGCTCCTTCTGCAAAAAGATCAGAAGACTGAGTTGAATAGACAAATGGTAGTTCTACGACTAAATCAACATTATTATCTAAAGCTATTTTTGTTTTATCCCATTTATTTAATAGTGAGATATTTCCTCTTTGTGTAAAAGAAGAAGAAGTGACCACTACTAAAAGACTATTGGGATATTTTTCTTTTATTTTATTTATTTGATATAAATGTCCTTTGTGAAAAGGATTATATTCCGCTATTACTCCTATTACATGCATAATTATCACCGGTTATATAATATCATATTTAACATAATTATTCAAACATTTTTTATTAGGGAGTTTTTTTATTGTATTAAATGTCAATGTATGATACAATATTTCTGAAGTGAGGTTGTATGTGATGTATTTTTTTAATATTATTAATTCAATAGGGGATTCTTATCTTGCTTGGAAAAATGTATACAATATTATTGGTAAGATTCTTGTTATTATGATGGCTTATAAAACTTTATATTGGTTAATTGGTGTTTTCTTTACTAGGAAGTTTAAACCTGCTAAAAATAAACATAAATATGCTATATTGATAGCAGCGAGAAATGAAAAAAATGTTATTGGTAACTTACTTGATAGTATTAATAAGCAAGATTATCCAAAAGAACTTATTACTACTTTTGTAGTAGCGGATAATTGTACTGATAATACTGCTGAGATTGCTAGAAAGCATGGAGCCATCTGCTACGAAAGATTTGATAATGAACATAAAACTAAAGGATTTGCTCTTCAATATTTATTAGAAAAAATAGGTGAAGATTATGGTAGAATGAGTTTTGAGGGATACTTTATCTTTGATGCTGATAATCTTCTTAATGGAAATTATATTTCTAAGATGAATGATGCCTTTGATTCTGGTGAAAAAATTATTACTTCTTATCGTAATACGAAGAATTTTGATGAAAACTGGATTGCTTCTACTTATGCTATTCACTGGATTAGATCGATAAGATGTAATCATAGAGCTAGGTCTGTTCTTAGACTAGCTACTAATATACAGGGTACTGGTTTTTTATTTGCTAGTGAGATAGTAAAGGATGGGTGGAAGTATACTTCTCTTACTGAGGATAGAGCACTTACAGCAGACGCTGTTGCACAGGGATATCAGATTACTTATAATGATGAGGCTATGTTTTATGATGAACAACCTACTAGCTTAAAGATTGCATTAAGACAAAGACTTAGATGGTCAAAAGGTCATTTACTTGCCTTCTGTGAAAGTGGTCCTTATTTATTTTTAAATATTTTCTTTGGTAAATTATTTATTAAAACTAAGTGGAGAGAAAATACTAAGAAGAATAATAAATCTTTTAAAGATATTATTCTTAGTATTATTGAATCTATTAGACATAGATTTGCTTCTTATGATACTTTACTTCAATTAACACCTTTTTCAGTATTTAATTTAGCTAAATGGATTATTGTTATTTTGATTATGGGAAGTTGCTACTACTACAACAATGGTATTAATAATATTGATTTACTTAGTGGTGGTACTTATTTGGCTAAGGGCCTTAGAAATTTATTTTCAATTAAGATTTCTGTAGAGCCTGGTATTAATGCTTTATTTATTGGAATGATTACTGCTATTTGGCTTAGATTATTCTATCGAATGGGTATGTATATACAGAACATGTGGGTAGCTGTTTATGTATTTATTATTGAAAGAAAAAATATTAAAAAGATGACTTTTAAGAAAAAAGTATTATATACTATTACTTGGCCAATATTTGATATTATTGGTAGATATACTACTTATGCAGCATTATTTATGAAAGTTACATGGAAACCTATACCACATGATAGTAAAGTTACTATTGATGATATTGATACTAATGTAAAAGAAAAAGTTCACTAAATTAAAGTGAACTTTTTTTATACTTCTTTATCTTTTGAAGTAGATATCTTTTTGAAATAATTATATTTTAATGTTAAATCGTTTTTTCTTATAATGTAGTTTATATAATAATTTTTATCTTCTAATGATACTTGGTCTATGTATTTGTTATTGGTTACTGCTCCGCCATCAACATATACATTTCCATCATACCATGAATAATCACTAAAGAAGACTATGCCATTGTAACTACCATTTAAAGCATCTTTTCCTATATAGTAATTAGGATGATATTCTAAACCTAATAGATTTATTATAGTAGGTAATATATTTAATTGTGATGTTACAGATGTTACTTTCTTTTTAGTATTTCCATTGTCCCATATAAAGAATGGAGTATGATTTATTAAATTATTACTTGTATCTTTATATTTATCTAATATTGTTTGATCTGATAAGGTATATAGATAATGATCAGTGAATACTACTATTACTGTATTGTCTATTAAATTCTTCTCAGTTAGTGTATTTATTAGAAGTTCAACCATATAATCTGTTTCTTTAGCTTGTCTTCTAGCACAATCTTCTTCACTCATAGTAGGTAGAACATAATCTGATGGAAGTTCTTCTAATCCTTGTTCTTTTAATATATCTTCAGTTACTAATTTTTTACATACACCTTTTTCTGTAGTAAAAGGTAAGTGCCCTGAGTAAGTTATTATATAATCGGCAAATTTTTCTTCACTAAACATTTTTTCTTTAAATGTTTCATTTAATATTAATTCTCTATCTAATGTATAGGCATCATCTTTATATGTTCCTAGTTCTTTTAAACCATAATAGTTATCATAACCCCAATTTTTATAATTTGTTGTTCTTGAATAATATTCTCCATCATTCATATGGAAGGCATTAACACTATAATTTTCATTTTTTAATAATTTTGCTAATGAATATGGGAATGAATTTTTATTAAATGAATAAGCGTTTTGGGTATATGATAGAGGAGTTATAAATCCTGTATTTACTGCAAACTCTGAATTGAAGGTTGATCCACCGCCATTATAATATGAATAATGATTAGTAAAGTTAATAGAATTATTCATCATATTATATAGAGTTGGTGTATCTTCTTTTGTTATTAACCAGTTATCGGTTCCCTCTAATTGAAGAAAGATTACATTTTTATCTTTAAATTTTCCAGTATAACTTGTTTGATAATTTTCTTCTTCTTTATTATATTCTTCTTCAAGAAAAGTTATATCTTCTTCATTATCTGTTTTTTTAGCTTTAATAAATGTTATATAGAAATTTCTAACACTATATTCATATATTCCTGATACCATCATACTTTTATTGTTATCATTGAAATTTATATATATATTTCTTGGATTTCTCCATGTACTCCATGTTAAGGCATCATTTGGTTTTCCTAAGAATAATGGAGTTATTAAATGAAGAATTAAAAATAAGAAAAATACTTTTATTATTTTTTTTAAGTCTGTTTTCTTTCTTTCTTTAAATTGTTTTAATCCAAATATATAAGATATTATTATTACTACACTTGATATATATACCCAAATATTACAATTTAAAATAGCATCCATAAAGTAGTCTGAGCCTTCTCCTGCTAACATAATTAAACTAAAATCAAAGAATGTGTTAGTCATTGAATAGTAGATATTGTTAGTTATAAATAAAGCAAAGGCTAATATAAAAAAGATTGTATATACTATCTTACCTTTCTTTTTTTCTAAGAATAGGGATATTCCAACCATTAGGATTATATATGTGAGAGTAAATAAACATGGTACTAATCTAAATATTCCATAGAAATGTATTTTGTATCCCAATATTTTAGTTATTATATCGATTAATATAAAAGGTAATGATATAATTAATATATAATGATATTTTAAAATAAAATCTTTAACTTTATTTTTTATTTCTTCATATTTTGTTTTTTTATTTTTATTTTTTTTATTCTTTTTTTGTTTTACTTCTTTTTTCACAGAAATCACCACTAATGAAATTATACTATATATTTAATATTTTGTAAATATTTGAAGAAAAATGTTAATTTTAAGACAATTTTGGCTTAAAATTATTTTTTAAAGACTTGAGGCTTTAAAAATAGTGAGCAACAAAGTGCGAACTACTCTAAAAAAATATTAAAAAGTTATTTATTTTTTGATATTTATTTGGTATAATTTACTTAGAATAGAAAGAAGGGCTATTATGTTTAAAGAAATTATTGCTATTAGTAAAAATTATGCTATTGTTAAAATTGATAATGTTATTACTGATGATTTACTTAACTTAAATGTTGTTTTCGAAGAAAATAATAAAAAAATATTAGGTGAAGTAGAAGAAATTATGAATGGAGAGGCTAAAATTAGTTTTTTAGGAGAATTTCATGGAAGTAAATTTTATGATGGTATTATTAGAAAACCTAGTATTAATTCTAAAATTAGAATTATTAATGCTGAGGAATTAGCAGAACTTACTGGGTATAATGACAATACTGCAATGATGCTAGGACTTTCTCCTTTGTATAACGATAGCCCTATTAAAATTAATATTGATGATATGTGGAGCAATCATAGTGCTATTTTTGGTAATACTGGTTCTGGTAAAACTTATGGTGTTGCTAGATTAGTACAAAATTTATTTACTATGCCTAATTATATTCCTTTTAATAGTATTATTTTTATATTTAATAATACTGATGAATATGATAGTGCTTTTAGTAGTATTTCTAGTTATAATTATAATTTTAATTACAAGATGTTTAGTACTGATACTGATAAGGGAGTTAATATTCTTAAATTACCTTTATGGTTACTTTCTGTTGATGATTATGCTAATATACTTGATGTAACTGATTATTCACAAATTATGATTATTGAAAAGATGCTTGCTTATGTTTCTTTATTTGCTAAAAATGATGAGGAATCTAATAGATATAAAAACCATTTAATTGCATCCGCTATTGTATCAGTTATGTATTCTAATCAAGTATCTGCTAGAATTAGGGACCAAATATTTTCTATTTTAACTGATTGTCATACACCTGAACTTAACTTAGATGTTGAAGTACCTGGTGTTGGTTATACTAGAACTTTTAGAAAATGTTTTGAAATTGATAGTCAGGGACAATTTGTAGAAAGAATTCTTATTACTGAATATATTAAAAAATTTATAGATAATGAGACTAAGTGGAATGAAGATTATGTACCTACTTTCTTTACAATTGACGATTTAGAAGTAGCTCTTAACTTTACATTAATATCTGAAGGACTTCTTCTTAATGAGAAATCTTATGCTGAAGCTACTGCTTTAAAAGTTAAATTACATACTATTGCTAATAGTTCCATGAGAAAGTATTTTGAATGTGATAAGTTTATTACTGTAAATGAATTTATATCTGATTTAATATTAGTGGGTAATAATAAGAGAGCACAAATTATTAATTTTGTATTAGAAAATATAGATGATAGATTTGCTAAAGCTCTTGTTAAGGTATATGCAAGAATTATCTTTAACTTTGCTAAAAAACTTCCTACTAGAGGTAGTATGCCAATGCATCTTATGCTAGAGGAGGCTCATAGATATGTTCAGAAGGATAATGATATTAATATTCTTGGATACAATATATTTGAAAGAATTGCTAAGGAAGGTAGAAAATTTGGTATATGTCTTGACTTAATTACACAAAGACCTACTGAGCTATCTGAAACTGTTTTATCACAGTGTAGTAATTTCTTAATATTTAAAATTAACCATCCTAGTGATTTGGAGTATATTGAAAAGATGGTTCCTAATATTAGTAGTGATGTTATTGAAAAACAAAAATCACTTCAATCTGGTACTTGTGTTGCATTTGGTAAGATGATGAAGATTCCACTTATTGTAAAAATGCAACTTCCTAATCCAGAACCACAGAGTACAAATGCTAAAATATTTGACAAGTGGATGATACAGTGGAAAAGTAACTAGAATAAAGCCTTATAAATCAAGGCTTTTTTTATTTGTCCACAATATCCACAGGGCTGTGGAAAAGTAAAACTGTTGACTGTTGACAACAAAAATTGACAAAATTTGTGGAAAAGTCTTTTAAAGTCTTATTTTATATGGTATTATATTGTTGATAAGTTGTGGATAACTTGTTATTTTACATGTTAATTAAAAAAAATATCTAGACAAAATTTTTTTTTGAGATATAATAAGATTAATGGCAGATTTGATTAAGGAGGTTTTGATATGAATACGGATAATTTATGGAATGAATTTCTTGATAAAATTAAAGAACGTATTACTCCTTTATCTTATGATACTTGGTTTAAGGATACTAAATTATATAAGTTAGATGGTGGTACTGCCACTATTATTGTTCCTTTAGCTTTACATAAAAAACATTTAGAAGAAAATTATATTGATGATATTGAAGAAACTTTTAATTCTATTACGGGAACAAATTTTAATTTTAAATTTATTTTAGAAAACGAAATTAATGAAATTAGTGATAATAATGAAGAGGTTATTATTGGTACTTCTAATGAAAGTATGGGAGTTCCACATCAAACTAGTGCTTCCGCTAATCTAAATAGCGAATATACTTTTGATAGTTTTATTGTAGGTAACTCGAATAGGTTTGCTTTTACTGCTGCTAGAGCAGTGGCGGAAAAACCTGGTAAAGCATATAATCCTTTATTTTTATATGGTAAAAGTGGACTTGGTAAAACACATTTAATGCATGCTATTGGTAATTATATTATTCAAAATACTAATAAAAAGGTTTTGTATGTGTCAAGTGAACAATTTGTTAATGATTATATAGCAGCAGTTAGAAATAATGAGAAGAATACTTTTGATAAGATTGATTCTTTTAAGAATAAGTATAGAAATATTGACGTTTTAATTATTGATGATATTCAATTTTTGGGATCCGCTACTAAGGGGCAAGAAGAATTTTTTCATACTTTTAATCAGTTACATGACTCAAATAAACAAATTATTATAGCTTCCGACAGGTCTGTTGATGATTTGAAGATGTTAGAAAATAGGCTTATTACAAGATTTAATTGGGGTCTTACTGCTAATATTACTCCTCCTGATTTTGGACTGAGAGTAGATATTATTAAAAGGAAGATAGCACATCAGGAAGCAGCGGAAGATATTCCAATTGAGGTTATTGAATATATCGCTAATATTAATGATTCTGATGTTAGACAGTTAGAAGGAGCAATTACAAGGGTTTTTGCTTATGCACTGATGATGAACCATGGAGTTGTTACTTTGGATATTGCTATTGAAGCTTTAAAAGATAAAATTAGTGAACGTAGTGTATATAAAAATGATATTCATAGGATTCAAAGGATTGTCTGTGAGTACTTTAAGATAGATATTGAAGATTTAAAAGGTAAAAAAAGGAGTAAAGATATAAATTATCAGCGGCAAATAGCTATATACTTGTGTAGAATAATGACAAATGAATCGTATCCAAAAATGGGAACTTACTTTGGAGGTAGAGACCACTCAACTATAATAAGTGCATATCAAAAAATAGAGAAAGATTTGGAGACAAATTATCAGTTACAAACAGTAATTGAGGAGTTAAAAAAGAGAATATAGTTGTTGATAGTTGATAAGTTTAAAGTTATCAACAAGTATTGTGGATAAGTAAAGGTATATAAAACAAGGATATATGTGAGTTTTCCACAATATCCACAGCATAATAATAATAATATAATAAATAATAAATAATAAAAGAAAGAGGATGATAAAAATGAAATTAGTCGTAAAGAAAGAAATATTATTAGAAAGTTTGAATAATACAGCAAGAGCAATATCTACTAAAAACTTAATTCCTATATTAACAGGTATTAAGTTTGATTTAAAGGATGATGGATTATATTTATATGCAAGTGATACTGATGTTTCTATTAGATCTTTTATACCAAAGAATAAGTTAACAAGTTTAGAAGAAACTGGTAGTATAGTAATAGGAGGTAAGTATATTGTTGAGATAATAAGAAAACTTCCTAATACCGATATATCTATTGAAGTTATTGATGGATATAAGATGATTGTTAGTACAGATAATACAGAATTTAATTTGAATGGTATTAATCCTAATGAATTTCCTAATTTAGATTTAGATGAAACTAAGGAACCTATTGTTATTAATAATGGGGTATTTAAGGATATTATTAATCAAACAGTATTTGCTATTTCACAAAGTGAAACTAGACCACTTCTTACTGGTATTAATTTTAGAATTAATAATGGTGAATTAGATGTTATTGCTACTGATTCATATAGACTTGCTAGAAAATTAGTAGCTATTGATAAAGTTGATGAAAGTGATATTAATATTGTTATTCCTGGTAAAAACTTAGTAGAACTTACTAAAATGCTTGATAATGATGAAGAATCTTTAGAATTGCATTTATTTAGTAATAAAGTTTTATTTAAATATGGTAATATTGTATTTTTATCTAGATTACTTTCTGGTACTTATCCTACTACTAGTGATATTATTCCTAAGAATTTTAATATATTACTTGAATGTTCTTTTAATGATTTATATAATATGATTGATAGAGCTAGTTTACTTACTTCTGATAGAGAAAAGAATACTATTAAGTTATCTTTAAAAGGTAATGAACTTATGATTTCTTCAAATAGTCCAGAAATTGGTAAAGTAGAGGAAAAAATCAATGTAGAAAATGATAAGAATATTGAAATTTCGTTTAGTTCTAAGTTTATGTTAGATGCTATTAAGAGTTTTAATAAAGAAAAGATTGTTTTATGTATGAATAATGATAGTTCTCCTATTGTTATTAAGAGTAATGAAGATGATTCTTTGGTACAACTTGTTTTACCTATTAAAACTTGTTAATTTTGATTTATATTTGTTTAATAGATAAGAGATTTGATTCTTTTATCTATTTTTTTGTGATAAAACAGTAATTTTGATGATAGAAATGTTAAGAAAAGGAAAATTTTTGATAATTTACGACATATTTTGACAAAATTCGACATGATTATATGCTTTAATACATGGTACATATTTTTATATGTGGAGAGGGGGCTTTTATGAGAAATTATATTCTTACTGATGATGTTTTGTGCTTTACTTCTAATGGATATGGTACTTATGTTGTGGAGAAGAATAAGGATTTTTATTTGAGTATTGATTGTCTTAAATTACTTAAATATGGGTGTAATTTTTATGGTAATTCTTATAATATTCAGAGGCAATTTGTTATTGATATTTTTAATTATTATATTAAGACTCCTATTATTGTATCTTCTTATAATATGATTATTTTCTTTCCTACATGTACTCCTAGTTCTAAGAAATGTATATGGCTTGCTTATAATAATATTACTAGATATGTTAAAGAAAGTAATGGTACAAAAATATATTTTGATAATGGTAAAGAGATGAATATTAAGGTACCTTATACTACAATTGATAATCAAATTACTAAGTGTATAAAGATAGAAAAATACCTAAATGGAATTATGAGAAAAACCGTTGAAAAATAAGGAAAAAATACATAGAAAATATGTGTTTTTTCTTTTAATTTTTATTGAAATATGGTATAATTATATATGTATAGGGGTACATGAGATTAGTAAAGGTGAAAATATGGGCAAGAAAATAACTTTATATTGAAATTACAAAAAATTTATTTAAAAAATTATCGTAATTATGATGATATTTTATTAGAACTTAATAATAATTTAAATATTATAATAGGAGATAATGCTCAGGGAAAAACTAATTTACTAGAATCTATTTATGTACTTGCTGTTACGAAGTCTTTTTTATCTATTAGTGATAAGAATCTTATTAATTTTAATAGTAGATATTCAATGATTAAAGGAATTGTTGATTATAATGGTTCTTATGATGAACTTGAACTATTAATTAATGAGAATGGTAAGGTTGTTAAGATAAATAAAAAAGAGATTAAAAAATTAAGTGATTATATTTCTAAGATGAATGTTATTCTTTTTAGTAGTGATAGTATTAGAATATTTAAAGACAGTCCATCTTGTAGAAGAAAATACTTTAATATTCAAATTAGTCAAATTAATAAGATTTATTTAGCAAATTTAAATAATTATAATTTAGTTTTACGCCAAAGAAATGAATTTTTGAAGATTATTAATATTAATAAAGAGAGTGATATGAATTATTTAGATATTCTTAATGATAAATATATTGGTTTATCAATAGTTATTTATAATTTTAGAAGGAAATATGTAGACTTAGTTAATAAATATATAGATGATATATTTAGTTCTATTACAGGATTAGAAGGACTTAAGATGATATATACTTCTAATGTTAGTAATTTAGATAATGATATGTTTAAAGATAAACTTAAAAGTAATTTATCAAGAGAAATTCAGTATAAGATTACTTTTATTGGACCTAATAGAGATGATTTTTATTTTGATTTGAATGGGAAGAATTTATCTTTATATGGTTCAAATGGGCAAATAAGGAGTGCTGTACTTGCTCTTAAGTTAGCAGAAGTTAAATTATTTACGGATGTTTTATCTGATACGCCTATTTTACTTTTGGATGATATATTTAGTGAATTAGATATTGATAAGAGAAATAAGGTAATTAAATATTTAGATAATGATATTCAAACAATAGTTACTACTACAGATATTGAAAATATTGATAAAAATGTGAGAAATAAAGCTAATGTTTATAAAATAGAAAATGGTAAAATTATTTCCCGGGAAATAATTTGATGCAGGAAGGTGATAAAAAATGAATAGTAATGAACATTATGATGCTTCGGATATTCAAGTATTAGAAGGACTTGAAGCAGTAAGAAAAAGACCTGGTATGTATATAGGTAGTACTAGTGAGAAAGGATTACACCATTTAGTTTGGGAAATAGTAGATAATGCTATCGATGAGGCTTTAGCAGGATATTGTGATGATATTGAAATAATTGTTAATAAAGATGGTTCTGTTACTGTTAAAGATGACGGTAGAGGTATACCTGTTGAAGTACATCCTAAGACAGGATTATCTACGGTTGAGACAGTATATACAGTATTACATGCTGGTGGTAAATTTGGTGGTGGTGGCTACAAAGTATCTGGTGGATTACATGGTGTTGGAGCATCTGTAGTTAATGCTCTTAGTAAATGGGTAGAAGTAACTGTTTATAAAGAGGGAAAAGTTCACTATATTAAGTTTGCTAATGGTGGACATACTGTAGAACCTTTAAAGGTAATAGGAGAATGTAGTGAAGATAGAACTGGTACGACAGTAACTTTTATGCCTGATGATGAAATATTTAAAGAGACTACTACTTTTAATTACGAAATATTAAAAACTAGAACTAGGGAACTTGCTTTCTTAAATAAAGGACTTAGAATTATTCTTATGGATGATAGAACAGGAGAATCTGATACTTTTGTTTATGAAGGTGGTATTAAAGAGTTTGTTGCTTATGTAAATAAAAATAAGACTCCTATCCATGAAGATATTGTATATGTTGAAGGAATGGAAAATGATATTTCAATAGAAGTGGCTCTTCAATATAATGATGGATATAATGCTACTGTTTACTCTTTTGTTAATAATATTATTACTCCTGAAGGTGGAACTCATGAAGATGGTGTTAAACTGGCTTTAACTAGAATTATTAATAATTATGCTAAAGCAAATAAGATACTTAAAGATAATGATGAACCTCTTAGCGGTGATGATGTTAGAGAAGGTATAACAATGATTATATCTGCTAAAGTACCTGAACCTCAATTTGAGGGACAAACTAAGACTAAACTTGGTAATAGTGAAGTTAGAAAAGTAGCTGCTAGTATATTTGCTAAGGCATTTGAGAGATTTTTAATGGAACATCCTAATGATGCTAAAATTATAATAGAAAAGTCAATGACTGCTGCTAGGGCTAGAGTTGCTGCTAGAAGAGCTAGAGAGTTAACTAGAAGAAAAGGTGGACTTGAAATTACTAATTATTGGGGTAAACTTACTGATTGTTCTTCTAAAGATGCTACTATATCAGAAATGTTTATTGTAGAGGGGGATTCTGCCGCTGGTAGTGCTAAGATGGGAAGAGATCCTATTACGCAGGCTATTCTTCCTATTAGAGGTAAAATACTTAATGTAGAGAAGGCTAGATTAGATAGAATTCTTGCTAATGAAGAGATTAGAACTATGATTACGGCTTTAGGCACTGGTATTGGTGAAGAATTTGATATATCTAAGTTAAGATATTATAAGATAATTATTATGACTGATGCTGATGTTGATGGAGCACATATTAGAACATTATTACTTACTTTATTTTATAGATATTTTAAGCCATTAGTAGAAAATGGACATATATATGCTGCACAACCACCTTTATATTCAATTAAACATGGTAAAAATATTAAATATGTACTTGATGAAGCGGAAAGAGATGAATATTTAGCTACTTTACCTCTTAATACGAAGTATGAAATTGGTAGAATGAAAGGTTTAGGAGAGATGAATCCAGAAGAACTTAGAGAAACAACAATGGGTATTGATAAGAGAATATTAAAACAAGTTACTTTGGATGATGCTATTCTTGCTGATGAAACATTCCAGTTACTTATGGGTGAAGAAGTTGAACCTAGAAGAAAGTTTATTGAAGACAATGCTTTATTTGTAGAGAATTTGGATATATAGGAGGTTTATGATGGAAGATAAGAATATAGATAAAAATTTAAATATAGAAGATATGGGTGAGGATAATAATCATGAAAGAGATAGAAAAGTAGCTGTTAATATTGTTGGTGAAATGAGGAAGTCTTTCCTTGATTATTCGATGAGTGTTATTGTTGCAAGAGCTCTTCCTGATGTTAGAGATGGTCTTAAGCCTGTTCATAGAAGAATTTTATATACTTTATATGAAGAGGGTATGACTCCTGATAAGAAATATCAGAAATCTGCTAATGCTGTTGGTGCTGTTATGGGTCATTATCATCCACATGGTGATTCTGCTATTTATGAATCTATGGTTAGAATGGCTCAAGATTTTACTTATCGACATACACTTGTTGATGGACATGGTAATTTTGGTTCTATTGATGGTGATGGTGCTGCTGCTAGTCGTTATACTGAGGCTAGACTTGCTAAGATATCGATGGAACTTTTAAGAGATTTAAATAAGGATACTGTTGATTTTTCGGAAAATTATGATGGTCAGAGAAAGGAACCTGTTGTTTTACCTAGCAGATTTCCTAATATATTAGTTAATGGTAATATGGGTATTGCTGTTGGTATGGCTACTAATATTCCACCACATAACTTGGGTGAAGTTATTGATGGATGTGTTGCTTATATTGATAATCCAGATATTACTGTTACTGAACTTATGCAGTATATTAAGGGACCTGATTTTCCTACTGCTGGTGTTATTCTTGGTAATGGTGGTATTAAAAGGGCGTACGAGAGCGGTAGAGGAGCTATTACTATTAGAGGTATGGCTACTGTAGAAGAGACTCATAATAAGCACAGAATTGTTATTACAGAACTTCCATATCAAGTTAATAAGAAGGCTTTGATTCAAAGAATTGGTGAACTTGTTAGAGATAAGGTTATTGATGGTATTTCTAATTTAAGTGACGAATCGGCTTTAGAGGGTATTAAGATTGTTATTGATGTTAAGAAAGAGGCTAATGCTAACGTTGTTTTAAATAATTTATATAAGCATACACAGCTTCAAACTTCTTATGGTATTAATTTTTTAATGCTTGTTGATGGTAGTCCTAGAACTCTTGGCTTAAGAGAGATTATTGAGAAGTATATTGATCATCAGAAACATGTTATTTATCGTAGATGTCAATTTGATTTAAAGAGATATAAGGATAGATTACATATATTAGATGGTTTAAAGATTGCTCTTGATAATATTGATAGAGTTATTAAGATTATTAGAGAGTCTGCTGATGACGATGAGGCTAAAGCTGGACTTATGTCTAATTTTGCTTTATCAGAGGTTCAATCTCAAGCTATTCTTGATATGAGATTGAAGAGACTTACTGGACTTGAAAAATCTAAGATTGAAGAAGAGATTGCTGAACTTGAGAAATTAGTTAAGGAATTAGAAGAAATATTAGCTAGTGAAGAGAAAATTCTTGAAGTTATTAAGACTGAAATGCTTGAAATTAAAGATAAATATGCTGATGAGAGAAGAACACATATTGATATGACCGCTATTGATTATATTGAAGATGAATCTTTAATTCCTGTTGAGAATATTGTTATTACTTTAACTAATAAGGGTTATATTAAGAGATTACCTGCTGATACTTATAAAACTCAAAATAGAGGTGGTATGGGTGTTAAAGGTATGGCTACTAATGAAGAAGATTTTGTAGAGCATTTGATTAATGCTACTAGTCATGATTATATTCTTATGTTTACTAATATGGGTAAAGTATATAGAATTAAGGGTTATGAAATTCCTGAATATAGTAGACAATCTAAGGGATTACCTATTATTAATTTGTTATCTTTAGATAAAGATGAAAAGGTTACTTCTTTATTGAAAATATCTAATGATGATGAATACAAATGTTTAGTTTTTGCTACTAAGAATGGTTTAATTAAAAGGACTGATATATCTGAATTTGATAGTATTAGGACTAACGGTAAGAAGTTTATTACTTTAAAAGATAATGATGAACTTGTATCTGTTAAGAAAACTACTGGTAATGATGAGATATTAATGGCTTCTTCTAATGGTAGAATGGTTAGATTTAATGAAAGTACTGTTAGAATTATGGGTAGAAGTGCTTCTGGTGTTAGAGGTATTAATCTTGATGGTGGTATACTTGTTGGTATGGAGATTGTTGAACCTAATGAGTATGTACTTGTTATTACTGAAAAGGGTTATGGTAAGAAGACACCTGTTGATGAATATAGAATTACTAATCGTGGTGGTAAAGGTGTTAAGACTGTTAATATTACTGAAAAGAATGGTTCTATTGTGTCATTTAAGACTGTTGATGATAGTAAAGACTTAATGATTATTACTGATTCTGGTATTATTATTAGATTGGCTGTTGATAAGATTTCTACTATGAGTAGAGTTACTCAAGGTGTTAAACTTATTAATTTAAAAGAAGATAGTATTGTTAGTTCTACTTCTATTGTTGATAGAGAAGAAGTTAGTGATGATAATATTAATGGTGAAAATATTGAAAAAGAAAGTGAATAGCTTTCTTTTTTTTTCACTTCGAGCTATATTATATCTCTCAGTGTACATTAAAGTCTGTAGTCTTTAATGTTAAAAATGAAGCCTTGGTGTCTTCATTTTTATAATTTATTTCCCGGGAAATAATTTTTATTATTAATTTCTAATCATAATTAAGTAATTGTTAATTTTATAAAATCTTTTAACATATATAGTTCGTAGCCGAATAAACATACATATGTATGTTTATTCGGCTATATTGACTATATTTTTGAATTGTTATATAATACCTGTTGATACAACATTAAATGGTGGAACCAAGTCAGGGACGGAAGTCAGCAGCTTTAACACTTATTTAATGTGTGTATCTTTTTTTATACCTGTTGATAGATTAAAAAGATTTTATGTTTCACGTGGAACATAGAATAATAATTAGATAACTAACTTCATGTTCCACGTGAAACATAGGGTTGGTTATTTTTATTTTGAATTATTTAGTAATTTTAATTGCTGTGATTATTTATATTTCTATATTTTAATTATGCTTGTTTTTATGTTCCACGTGAAACATAGATTATCCACAGTTTTTTATATATTTTAAAAAGCTAATTATATTTGTTATGTGATTTTTGAATAGCATATTTATTTATTTTAAAAAGCTATTTATATTTTTTTATAATTTTTGAATTATATTCTTTTATTATTATATTTTTTTGTTAATGATTATTAATAATAAATTTAATTATAAAAAAACAACCAATGTTTCACGTGGAACATTGGTTATCAACAAGATAAAATATTACTACTTTATTTTATATATTTTAAATTTTCTCATGTTCCACGTGAAACATGAGAATTTTAAATGTTTTGTTTAATTTAAAATATAATATTTTGAAATTTGATAATTACTATGATAATATTTTTTTATGTTCCACGTGGAACATGGAGGAGAAGATACTATGACGGATGTTGATAAATTGGAAGTGGCTTTTGAGCAGGCTAAAATTGCTTACAAATTGGATGAAATACCTGTTGGTTGTGCTATATTTCGAGGAGATGAACTCATTGCCTGTGGATACAATGAAAAAGAAAGGGAAAATGATGCTATAAAGCATGCTGAGATAGTGGCAATCAGCAGAGCGTGTCGAAAATTGGGGAGTTGGAGGTTAGATGACTGCTCTTTATATGTTACTTTAGAGCCTTGTATGATGTGTATTGGAGCTATTATGGAGAGCAGAATTAAAAATATTTATTATGGCACTATCAGACAAGGCGTACAAATGTATAATAAAGCAACTGTAGAGCCATATGTTTCTTTGAATTATATTAAAAGCAATAAATGCTCTGAAATATTATCTGATTTTTTTAAAAAAAAGAGAAAAAAATGATGTTTTCTTTGTTTTATGTGGTATAATGTTTATGTAGGAGGTATTTTATGGGATATTTAGCTTTGTATAGAAAATATAGACCTGTTGATTTTAATAGTGTTTATGGACAAGAAGAGGTTGTTACTGTTATTAAAAATGCTATTGTTTCTGGAAAAGTGTCCCATGCTTATCTTTTTTGTGGACCTAGAGGAACGGGAAAGACTACTATTGCTAAAATTATTGCAAGATTAGTTAATTGTGAAAATTTAGTGGATGGTAACCCATGTGGGAAATGCTATAATTGTCTTAATTATTTGAATAGTAATGATATTGTTGAAATAGATGCTGCTTCGAATAATGGTGTTGATGAAATCAGAGAATTAAGGGATAAAATTAATTTAGTTCCTAGTAATTCTAAATATAAGGTCTATATAATAGATGAAGTTCATATGCTTACAACACAAGCATTTAATGCGCTTTTAAAGACTTTGGAGGAACCTCCTAGTCATGTTATATTTATTTTAGCTACGACTGAGCCTCATAAAATACCATTAACTATAGCTTCAAGATGTCAAAAATTTAGATTTTCTAAGATTGATGATAAAAAAATAGTGGAGAGACTTAGAGAAATTTCTAATCTTGAAGATATTACTATTGATGATGATGCATTATATGAAATAGCAAGATTATCTGATGGTGGAATGAGAGATGCTATAAACTTTTTAGATCAATTGGTAGCATATTCTAATGATAATATTACTATTGATGATGTTTATAAGGTTAATGGTTCGGTTTCGTATGAAGAACTTTATACATTATTAGATGATGTTAAGAATAATAATAAGGTCAAATTAATAGAGTTTGTTGATTATTTAGATGAATCTGGAAAAGATATTAATAAATTTGTTGAAGAAATGCTCATTTTTCTTAAAGATGTTATTTTGTATAAAAATGCTAATATTTTATCAAGTATTTCTGCTAAAAATGATTATATCAAATTGGTTTCTGATAAATATAATGATAAAGATTTATATGATTTAATAGAAAGCCTTAATGGTGTACAGAATTCTATAAAAATTTCTAATCATAGTTCAATTATATTTATGATTTCAATTCTTAAATATTCTGATTTGAAATTTGGAAGAGTAGCTGTAAATAATGAAAAAATTATTTCCCGGGAAATAATTAAAGAAAAAAATGAAAATATTTCCCAAGATAGAGAAAATATTTCCCGGGAAATAAAAGATAGTTCTATTTCTGATGATCAAGTTGAACTTAGAGTTAATAATTCCTTGGCTTTGGCTTCAAAAAATGTATTAGAAGAGTTTAAAACAAAATGGAATAGTTTAGATGATTATATTGATGATGAAGAGTTTTCTGTTGTTTCAGGATTACTTAAGGATTCTAATATAGTGGTTGGTGCAAGTAAATATGTAATTTTATCTTGTAATTATCCTTCTACAGCGAGTAGAATTAATAGTAATTTAGAGGTTACTGAAAAATTATTAGAAAAAATTTTTAATACTAAGGTTTATGTTGTTGCCGTTGATAACGATAGATGGAAAGATATTAAAAATAAATATATTGATGATTTAAAAAAAGGAATTAAATATAATGTTAAAGAACTAGAAAATAATGCTAACAATAAGAGAGAAAAATCTTCTATTGATGATTTGATTGATTTAGTAGGAGATAGTATTATAGAATATAAATAATAAAGGAGAACGATAAATATGAATATGCAAGCTATAATGATGCAGGCTAAAAAAATGCAAAGAGATATTGAAAAGACACAAAATGAGTTAGAAAGTAAAACTTATGAAGGTAAATCACAATTGGTGACAGCTGTGGTTGGTGGAAATAATAAACTTATTTCTATTAATATAGATGTTGATAGTATAGAACAAGATGATAAAGAAATGTTAGAAGATATGATTTTAGTAGCAGTTAATAATGCTATTGAAAATATGGAAAAAGATAAAAAAGAAAAACTTGGTAAATATAGTAATATGTTAAATGGTTTGATGTAAAATGTATCCTAATAGTATAAAAAATATTATTGATTGTTTTAAAGATTTACCTGGTATTGGTGAAAAGACAGCAGAGAGACTTGCTTTTTCTTTAATAAATTTTAGTAAAGAAAAATTGACATCTTTTTCTGACTCTATTATTGATGTTAGGGATAAACTAACTAATTGTTCTATATGTGGAAATATTACAGAAAATGATATTTGTGATATTTGTTCTGATTCTAATAGAAATAGTAAGATAGTCTTTGTTGTGGAAAAGGCAAAAGATATTTCTTTATTTGAAAAGATTAATATTTATAATGGTAAATATCATGTTTTAGGTGGACTTATTTCTCCTTTGGAGGGAATAGGTCCTGATGATGTTAATATTTCTTGTTTGATTTCTAGAATTGATAAAGAAAATATTGAAGAGATTATTTTGGCTCTTAAACCTTCAATTGAGGGGGAAACGACAATGCAATATATAAAGAAAATATTAGAAAATAAAAATATTAAAATTACTAGAATTGCTACGGGTATTCCTATGGGTACTGATATTGATTATATTGATGCTATGACATTAGAGTTTGCTCTTGAAGGGAGAAAAGACATATAGTATTATAATTATCATATAATTTATTGGTGAGTTATGTTTAATAAATTATTTTTGATTATTAAGAAAGTTATAATTGCAATATTAATGATTTATACTTATAATATTATTGTTTTTCCATTAGGAATTACTATTGCTTTTAATGTGTTTACAATTATTTTAATTGGTATTTTTGGTTTACCAGCAGTAGTTGGATTATGCTTGTTTTCAATTTTAATTTTTTGAGAGGTGAATTATGTTAGAACTATATAAAGATGGACAACCTATTTTTTATAATATGGTTAATAATGCTATTAAAAATAATAAACTTTCTCATGCTTATATTTTTGATTCTAATGGTAATCCTGATGTTATGGATATTGTTTTATCTTTTGTTAAAGAAATTATTTGTATGGATATTACTGATGATAATAATATTAAAAATATATGTAAACGTATTGATGATGGTAATTACGTTGATGTTAAGGTTATTAAATCTGATGGTATGTGGATAAAGAAGGATCAATTACTTGATTTACAGAGTGAATTTAATAATAAGGCTTTTGAAGGAAATAAGAAAATTTATATTATTAGATCTGCTGAAAAGATGAATGTTCAGACTGCTAATTCTATATTAAAATTTTTGGAAGAACCTGTTGATGATATTATTGCTATTTTGATTACGGATAATATTAATATGCTTCTTCCTACAATTATTTCTAGATGTCAAGTGATTAAATTAAATAAGAAGAAATGTAGTTATGATACTATTAGTAATTTATCTGATTTACTTATTAGTTATGGATATAATGACATTTCCGATGATAATAAAGAAAAGATTATAAATGATGTTATTGGATTTACTGAGTATATTGAGAATTATAAGTTAGATACTTTAATTTATACTAAGAAATTATGGCATAATAATTTTAAGGATAGAAACTATAATATTATTGGTATTAATTTGATGATTTATTTTTATTATGATGTTATTAGATATAAGAGTGGTTTGAAGATATTATTTTTTAATGATTACGAAGATAATATTATAAAGATTGCTAATATGAATGATATTGATGTGTTATGTGATAAAATTAAAGTTTTAAATGATACTTTAAATAATATTAAGTATAATTTGAATATTAATTTATTGATTGATAAATTGGTTATAGATATGTGTGGTGATAATTCATGAAAATAGTAGGAGTAAAGTTTAATAATAATACTAAAGTTTATTATTTTAATTCTAAGGGCTTAGATTTAAAGGTTAATTTAACTGTTATTGTTAATACTGATAAGGGTCTTATGTTTGGTAAGATTGTTGAAATAGTTGATTCTAAAAGAGAGAATGATGCTTATCCTGAAGTTGTTAGGGTAGCTACTAAAAAGGATTTTCAACAACATTTGAGAAATATACAGGATGAGAAGAAAGCTTTGGAAAAGTGCAGAGAACTAGCTCTTAAAGAAAATCTTAATATGACTATTATTGATGCTAATTATAATTTTGATAAGAGTCAATTGATTTTTCGTTTTTTGGCTGATGAGAGAATTGATTTTAGAAAATTAGCTAAAGATTTAGCTTCTAATTTGAAGACAAGAATTGAACTTAGACAGATTGGTGTTAGGGATAAAGCTAAAGAAATTGGTGGTATTGGTCCTTGTGGTAGAATTTTATGTTGTAGTTCTTTTTTAACTAATTTTGAATCTGTTTCAATTAATATGGCTAAGAATCAAGGTATTGCTTTAAATCCTACTAAAATTAATGGGGTTTGTGGTAGGCTTTTATGTTGTTTAAATTATGAAAATGAACAGTATATGGAGGTTAGAAAAAATATTCCTGATGTTGGTAAAAAGGTTAAAATAAATGGTAAAGAGGGAAAGGTTATTTCTTCTGAACCATTAGCGGGTAAATATAAGGTATTTGTGGATAATGAAATTGTACAGGTAGATGTTAATGATAGTAAAGAATAATCTTTTAAATTTTAAAGATGCTTATATTTATCAAGATACTGATTATTTTAAATTTTCTTTAGATTCTTTATTACTTGCTAATTTTGTAACTATTAATTTAAGAGATAAAAATATTTTAGATATTGCTACTGGTAATGCTCCTATTCCAATGCTTCTTAGTTATAGGACAAAGGCTAATATTTATGGTGTTGAGATACAAAAATCTGTTTTTGATTTGGGAGTTAAATCTATTATTGAAAATAAAATGGACAAGCAGATAACTATTATTAATGATGATGCTAAGAATGTTATTAATTTATTTGGTGATGATTATTTTGATGTTATTACTTGTAATCCTCCTTATTTTGATACTAATAATTCTTTATTTGAAAATGTTAATTCGGTGAAGGCTATTGCTAGACATGAGAAACTTCTTAATTTAGATGATATATTTACTATATCTAAAAGGGTACTTAAAACTAATGGTAGGTTGGCAATGGTTCATAGGACTGAAAGATTAACACAGATACTAGATATTGCTAGTAAATATGGTTTTATGGCTAAGAAAATTAGATTTATTTATCCTAAAGAGAATAGAAATAGTGATTTAATGCTTATTGAGTTTGTAAAAGGTGGTAAAAAAGGATTAAAGATGATTTATCCTTTGATTGTTTATGATAGTTATGGTAACTATAATATTGAAATAAAGAATATGTTTGGAGATGATGCTCATGATACAAAATAGTTATAATGATACACCTAGTTTATATTTGATTCCTACACCAATTGGTAATTTGGATGATATAACTTATAGAGCTGTAAAAGTATTAGAAGAAGTAGAGGTTATTTTTTCTGAGGATACGAGAGTTACGCTTAATTTACTTAATAATTTTGGTATTAAAAAGAAACTTATTTCTTTACATGAACATAATGAAGATATTTTAAAAGAGAAGGTACTTGAATATTTGAAAAATGGATATTCTGTTGGATTAGTTACTGATAGAGGAACTCCTATTATAAGTGATCCTGGATATAAAACGGTTAAGTATATTAGTGATAATAATTATAATGTTATTGCATTACCTGGAGCTACTGCTTTTGTATGTGCTTTGATTGCATCTGGTATATCACCACAACCTTTTTTATTCTATGGTTTCTTAAATAGTAAGGATTCTAAACGTAGAGATGAATTAGAAATGCTTAAAGATAATGAATATACTATGATTTTTTATGAAGCACCACATCGTATTATGAAAACACTTAATATGATGTTGGAAGTATTTGGTGATAGAGATATTAGTATTTCTAGAGAAGTTACTAAGAAGTTTGAAACTGTATATAGGGGAAAACTTAGTGATGTTATTAGGAATGTTCCTGAAAAAGGGGAATTTGTTATTGTTGTAAGTGGATGTGAAGAAAAGGTTATTGATGATAATTTGTCTATTAAGGAAGCTGCTAACTTGTATATTAAGGCTGGATTAGATGTTATGACTGCGATTAAAAAAGTAGCTAAAGATAGAAAGATACCTAAAAATGAAGTATATAAAGAATATCATAAGGAGGAAAAATAATGAAGTTAGTAGTGGGACTTGGAAATCCTGGAAAGGAATATGAAAATACAAGACATAATATTGGTTATGAACTTGCAGATATGTTTGCTAAAAAATATGATTGTTCTTTTAGGACTGAAAGAAAATTTGAGGCGGATATATTTGATATTAATATTAATGGTGAAAAGGTAATTGTGGCTAAACCTTTGACTTATATGAATTTATCTGGTAATGCTGTTAAAAAGATTGTTGATTTTTATAATATTAATAGTCAAGATATTTTGATAATGCATGATGATTTGGATATGGTATTAGGTAAGATTAAGGTTGTTAATAATAGTTCTAGTGGAGGACATAATGGACTTAAGAGTATTACTAAGGCTATTCAGACTAGAGACTATGTTAGATTTAAAATTGGAATATATGGAAAAAATAGAATGATAGATGCTATTGATTGTGTACTTGGTAAATTTAGTAAAGAACAAAGGGAAGTACTTGATGAAGTTTATGCTAAAGTCGGTAATTTATTAGAGGATTTTGTTAATTGTGATATTGCTAGATTGAAACAAATTTATAATAGTATGAATAAAAAAAATGAATTATAATAAGATACATTAATATGTATCTTTTAGTCTTGGAAAGGAGGAATATTTATGGGGATTTTTAATAATCTATTTGATATTGATAGTAGGGATAATTATGCTGTTACGGGGTTAAATAAGGAACTTAATTCTTTATATATTTATAATTATTTTATTAAAAATAAGAAAAATAATTTGGTTATAACTAATTCTTTATATGAGGCTAATGATGTTTATAATAGATTACTTAACTATACTAATAAAGTTTTATTTTTTCCGATGGATGATTTTATTACTAGTGAAGTTACTGATATTAGTCCAGAATTTGTTATTGATAGACTTACTACTTTGAATAAATTACTTGGTAGTGGTAAATATATTGTTGTTACTAATTTGATGGGTATACTTAGATATTTACCTAATACTAAGTTATATAAGAATAAGATTATTGATATTAATAAAGATATGGATATTGATAGAGATGATTTTATTAATAAATTATTTGATTTAGGTTATGAGAAGAAACCTGTTGTTAGTAGGACTGGAGAAATGGCTATTAGGGGATATGTTATTGATATATTTCCTATTGAGTTTGATAATCCTATTAGAATAGAGTTTTGGGGGGATACTATTGATAGTATTAAATATTTTGATTTAGAGGATCAAATATCTAATACTTCTGTTGATAGTGTTAAAATATATCCTTATACGGAGTTTTTAATTGATGGTAAAATAGGGGATAATATAATTAGAAAACAGAAATATTTACTTAATTATTCTGATTCTGTAAGTGGACTTTGGAATTATGTTTCGGATAGTGTTATTTTTTATTATGATTATAATCAGATTATTAATAGTTATTCTTTACTTAGAGAGAATATATTGGAATATGATAGTGAACTTGATGATAATATTAAGACTAATTATATGTGGAATATTGAAGATATTTCTAATAAACATAATATTTATATTCTTGATATAGATAATTTAATAGATTTAGATGTTAATAATAAGAAATATGTTTCACATAGTATTGAGAATTATTGTGGTAATTTTGAAAAGTTAAAGTTGGATTTAATTAGATATATTAAAAGTGGTAAAACTGTTATATTATGTGTTGATGACAGGAATGTTGTTAAGAGGATTGTCACTTATTTGGAACTTGATGATATTATATTTACTGATGAGAATAATATTATTAATAATAAGATTAATTTTGTTAATAAATATATTTATGGTGGTTTTATTTTTGATAATTATGTTGTTATGTCTGTTAATGATTTGTTTGGTAAGGTTGAAGATAAAAGAAAAGTAAAGAGTAAATATAAGGTTGGTACTAAGATTAGTAATATTGATAATTTGGAAAAGGGAGACTTAGTTGTTCATATTGATCATGGTATTGGTAAATATATTGAGATATGTACGTTGGTTAAGAATGGAATGAAGAAGGACTATATTAAGTTATTATATGCTGATGATGATATTCTATATTTACCTGTTGAAAAGATTGATAAGATTACTAAATTTAATGGAAAAGAGGGTGCTTTTTTTAAGTTAGATAAACTTGGTACTGATTCTTGGAATAAGAGGAAGGCTAGAGTTAAGAAGAAATTAGAGAGTATAGCAGCAGATCTTATTAAGGTTTCTATTTTGAGAGAGGCTTCTAGTGGGTATGCTTTTTCACATGATGATGAAAATCAAATTTTATTTGAAAGTAAGTTTAGTTATGTTCCTACTTCTGATCAACTTAGAGCTACGGAAATTATAAAGAGGGAAATGGAAAAAAATAAACCGATGGATATGCTTCTATGTGGAGATGTTGGGTATGGTAAAACAGAAGTTGCTTTTAGAGCAATATTTAAGGCTGTTAATGATGGTAAACAAGTAGCATATTTATGTCCTACTACTATTTTGTCTAGTCAACAATATAAGTCGGCTTTGAATAGATTTATTGATTTTCCTATTAATATTGCTCTTCTTAATAGATTTACTTCTGTTAAAGAGCAAAGAGAAATACTTGAAAAGTTAAAGGAAGGAAAGATTGATATTTTATTTGGTACTCATAAGATTCTTAATGAGAAGATTGATTTTAAGGATTTGGGGTTGCTTGTTATTGATGAGGAGCAGAGATTTGGTGTTGTTCATAAGGAAAAGATTAAGAAATATAAGAGTTCTATAGATGTTCTTACTTTGTCTGCTACTCCAATACCTAGAACTTTGCAAATGTCTATGTCTGGTATTAGAGGACTTGCTCTTATTGAGACTCCTCCTGAGAAGAGAAGACCTATTCAAACTTATGTTATACCGGAAAATAAAAATATTATTAAAGATGCTATATATAAGGAGTTATCTAGGGAAGGACAGGTATTTATTTTATATAATAATATTGATAGACTAGATAATAAGTTAGATGAAATACATAAACTTGTTCCAGAGGCCACTATTAGATATGCACATGGTAGAATGACTAAGGATCATTTGGAAAATATTATGATTGATTTTATTAACCATGAATTTGATATTCTTTTATGTACTACTATTATAGAGACTGGAATTGATATTCCTAATGTTAATACTTTGATTATTCTTGATGCTGATCATTTTGGTTTATCACAGTTATATCAGATTAGAGGTAGAATTGGCAGAAGTGATAGGATTGGTTATGCTTATATGATGTATAGTGGTAAGAAAGAACTTAATGATTTGGCAGTTAAGAGACTTAATACGATAAAGGAATTTACGGAACTTGGCAGTGGATTTAAAATTGCTATGAGGGATTTATCTATACGTGGAGCGGGTGATATATTAGGTAGTGAACAATCGGGATTTATTGATAGTATTGGTATTGATTTATATCTTAAGATGTTAAAAGAGGAAGTTGATAAATTAAAGGGTGTTAAGATAGAAGAAAATGATGATGTGTTAAATAAACCTTTGATTGAAGTTGACACGCATATTGATGATGATTATGTTCCTGATGATGAGATTAAGATTGAGATTCATGAGATGATTAATAGCATTAATTCAATAGAGGATATTAATAAAATTAAGGAGACACTTAGCAATAGATTTGGTAAAGTTACTGATGATATGGTTATTTATATGCATGAAGAGTGGTTTGAGAAACAAGCTAAAGAACTTAATATTACTGAGAGTAAACAAAATAAAAGTTATGTTGAGATTGTTTTACCTAAAGATGTTTCTGCTAAAGTTGATGGTGAATTGTTATTCTTTAGTGCATATGAGATATGTAAACAATTTAGATTTTCTTATATTGATGGTAAAATACATATTATATTAGATATTGTAAAATTAGATAAACATTTTATATTTTATTTTAATGAATTATTAGATAAAATTATTAAAGATATTAAAGATTAAAGATTATTTCTTTAATTTTTTTGTTTATTGTATAATTCTTTGGTTATTTGACAAAATAAATAGAGAAAGTATAGGTGAAATAAATGAAAACTACTGGTATAATTAGAAGGATTGATGAGTTGGGAAGAATTGTTATTCCAAAAGAGATTAGAAAGAATCTTAGAATTAAGAATGGTGAAAGTTTAGAGATATATTTGGAAAATGATTCTATTATTTTGAAGAAGTATTCTCAGATTGAAAGTTTAAAGAATGTTTCTATTGATTATGTTGAGGCTTTTAATCAGATTATTAAACATAATATTATTGTTACTGATAGGGATAAGGTTATAGCGGCTACTGGTCCTTTAAAGAAGAAGTATTTGGATAAGGAAATTAATGAGTTTACTGAGAGATCTATTGAAAGAAGAGATAATTTTTTTGAGAAACAGAAGAAGTCTTTTCAGATTATTAATGATGAGGAAGAGGTTGGGTATTATACTTTTTCTTCTATTGTTGATAATGGTGATGCTATAGGTAGTGTTATTCTTATTTCTACTGATGTTCCTATCAGTGATGTTGAGGATAAGATGTGTATTGTTTTGTCTAAATTACTTAGTAAACAATTTGTTGATTAATATTATTTATTTTTTGTTCACTCTAAGTCTTTAGTCTTAGAGTGTTGTTGTTAGCCTATGGTAGTCTAACAACAAGATATCAACCATATATATTATATATAAGTATGGATTATAAAAAAAGTTGATTTTCTATTGTAATTATGTTTTTATTGTGGTAAAATATTTTCGTAATGCGATGAAGGAAAGAGTAATAATATTAGTTTATAGAGAGTCTATGGTTGGTGGAAATAGATAATGAAAGTTATTATAAATGGTTCTGGAGCTTTTATATCTAATAGGTATAGACGGTTGTTACGTTATAACTTAATGAGTGTATGTTACATAAAATAAGGTGGTACCGCGGATATTATTCGTCCTTTGACTATCTTATTTTTTTATTGGAGGTTTATATGAGAAGGTTTGAAATTATTGATAGAGATGCTTTTATTAGAGATATACCTAATGGTAATTATGATGATGTTGTTTTACCTAAAAGGAATACTATTAGTAGTGCTGGTTATGACTTTTATAGTGTTATTTCTGTTACTTTGAAACCAGGGGAGAGAAAGGTTATTCCTACTGGTATTAGGGTGATGATGAATAATAATGAATTTCTTGGTATATTTATTAGAAGCAGTTTAGGATTTAAGTATAATGTACGGATGTGTAATCAGGTTGGTATTATTGATGCTGATTACTATGGTAATTCTAGTAATGGTGGTCATATTTTTGTATGTTTAGAGAATGAAGGGGATGAGATTATTGAGATTAAAAAGGGAGATAGATTTGTACAAGGTATATTTATACCATATTTAATTACTGATGATGATAATACTACTGATTTAAGAGAAGGTGGAATTGGTAGTACTAATAATAAGGGAGATGATTTATAATGAATAAAGAAAAATTTTATATTACTACACCTATATATTATCCAAGTGCTAATTTTCATATTGGGCACTGTTATACTACTATAATAGCGGATGCTATTGCTAGATATAAGAGACTTACTGGTTATGATGTATTTTATTTAACTGGTACTGATGAACATGGATTAAAAATACAAAAGAAGGCTGAAGAGGCTGGTATTACTCCTCAAGAGTATGTTGATAAGATTGTTGTTAATTCTAAAGATTTATGGAAGAGTTTAAATATTAGTTATGATAAATTTATTAGAACTACTGATCCAGAGCATGTTGTTTGTGTACAAAAAATCTTTGAGAAGTTATATAATCAAGGGGATATTTATAAGGGTGAATACAAGGGATTATATTGTACTCCTTGTGAGTCTTTTTGGACTGAGACACAACTTGTAGATGGTAAATGTCCTGATTGTGGTAGGGATGTTAATGAGGTATCTGAAGAAGCTTATTTCTTTAAACTTTCTAAATATCAAGATAGATTAGTTAAATTTTATGAAGAACATCCTACTTTTATTGAACCTGAATCTAGAAAGAATGAGATGCTTAATAATTTTATTAAGCCTGGACTTGAAGATTTATGTGTATCTAGAACTACTTTTGATTGGGGAATTCCTGTTACTTTTGATCCTAAACATGTTGTTTATGTATGGATTGATGCTTTGACTAATTATTTATCTGCTTTAGGATATTTAAGTGAAGATGATTCATTATTTAAGAAGTATTGGCCTGCTAACTTACATATAGTTGGTAAGGAAATAGTTAGATTTCATACTATTATTTGGCCTATTATGTTGATGGCTCTTGATTTACCGTTACCTGATAAGGTATTTGGACATGGATGGTTAGTTATTAATGGGGGTAAAATATCTAAGAGTTTAGGTAATTATAAGGATCCTAGAGAGTATATTGATGCTTATGGTGTTGATGCTGTTAGATATTTTGTTTTAAGAGAGGTTCCATTTGGTAGTGATGGTAATTTTTCTGAAGAAGCTTTAATTAATAGAACTAACGGAGATCTTGCTAATATACTTGGTAATTTGGTTAATAGAACTATTGGTATGGCTAATAAATATTTTGATGGTGTTGTTATTAATACTAAGGTTAATGAAGAAGTTGATAATAAATTAATTGAAGAGACTATAGGATTAAAAGATGTTGTTGAAAATTATATGAATGGATTAGAAGTTTCTAAAGCTATTGCTAGTATATTTGATGTACTTAGGGATTGTAATAAATATATTGATGAGACTATGCCTTGGGTTCTTGCTAAAGATGAATCTAAAAAAGATAGACTTGCTACTGTGTTATATAATCTAATTGAGTGTATTAGAATTAGTACTGTATTATTACAAGCTTTTATTCCTGATACTTGTGAGAAGATATTTAATCAAATTAATACTGATAATATTTCTTATGATAGTACTAGTGAGTTTGGTGGATATAAGTCAGGTACTAGGGTTAATAAGGCTGAAGTTTTATTTCAAAGAATTGAGAATTAAGTGTTTACTTAGTTCTTTTTTTTATGTAAAGTTTACTTATTTTTATTTACATATGATGATAATTATGCTATATTTTTGTTGTAGTACCTAATACTGAAAGGGAGACTGGCTATGTTTAATGGTAAGAATCATAGTATGATTTATAAGGTGTTATCTTTATTTTTTGGTGGTATTATTATTTTATTTATTTTTAATCATAAGAATATTATTGATTTTATTTATATATCAATAGTTTGTTTTCTTGTTGTTAAAATTTTTATTAAAATTAATATTAAATAATTATACTATTAGTTAGTATGATTTTTTATTAGGAGGATTTTTATGTATATTGATACTCATTGTCATGTATTTAGTGAATACTATGATGATATTGAAAAAGTTATTTCTGAATGTAAAGATAATAATGTTAATAGGATTATTGTTAATGGATGTGATATAGTTTCAAATAAAGAGGTTTTAGAACTTGTTAATAAATATGATATTATATATGGGGCTATTGGATTTCATCCTACTGAACTTGACGATTTTAATGATGAATATTTTTCTTTTTTAGAAGAGAATATTAATAATTCTAAAATTGTTGCTGTTGGTGAAATTGGGCTTGATTATCATTATGATGATACTGATAGAGAAAAACAAATTATGGTTTTTAGGAAACAATTAGATATTGCACAAAAGTATAATAAACCTATTATTGTTCATAGTAGAGATTCTATACAAGATACATATAATATTTTAAAAGAATATAATTTAAAGGGAAGTATACATTGTTTTAGTGGTTCTGTAGAAATGGCTAGGGAATTTATTAAACTTGGATATAAAATTGGTATTGGAGGTATAATTACTTATAAAAATGCTAAGACTATTAAAGAAGTGGTAAAAGATACTGATTTAGCATATATTTTATTAGAGACTGATAGTCCGTATCTTGCTCCAGTTCCTCATAGAGGAGAGAATAATAATCCTAAATATATACCTATTATTGCTGATGAGATTGCAAGTATAAAAGGGACTTCAAGCCTTGATATTGCTAGGGTTACTACTGCTAATGCGGAGGCCGTATTTGACTTTTCTTGCGAAAAATGATACAATTAATATGTTCTAAAATATTAATGAGGTGAGATTAATGAAGAATGTAACTGTTAAGGTTATAACTATTTCTTCACAGTTATTAGTAGTTACTTTATTTTTGACACTTGTTTTTTCAGGTGGTACTAATAATCAAAATATAACTATTGGTAATAATAATTTTGACAAAATGGCAGATAAGACAATGACTTTATTTAAAAGTGAAGAATTGCTTCTTAGTTCTGTTGATACTAGTGTTGTTGTTCCTTTAGATGATGATACTAAAAAAGAAGAAATAAAAGAAGAAGAGGTTAAAGAGGAGGCTACTGAAGAACCTGTTGTTGATACAGCACCAGTTATTTCTGATACGCCAACTACACCTAGTTCTTCAGGTTTATTTTATGATAGAGAGATACTTAATACTGTAGTTGGTAATTTAACTGGGTATGGTGCTAATTGTTATGGTTGTTCTGGATATACAGCTGCAGGTCATAATTTAAATGAATCTATGTATTATGATGATAATGAATTTGGTACTGTTAGAATTTTAGCAGCAGATCCATCATTTCCATTCTATTCTATTTTTAGAATTAGTAATGTTCCTGGTATGGATGATTTTATAGGAATTGTTCTTGATAGAGGAGGTAATGTTGGTTTTAATAGAGGTACTTTATTTGATTTGGCCTTTATTAATGAGAAAGATCCTGGTATTATAGGACTTACTCCTAATGTTAAATTTGAAATGTTAAGAAATGGTAAATGATATCATTTCTTTTTTTGACAGTTTTTTCTTTTTCTATATCATATAATTAGATAGAGGTTATGATATGAAAAAGATTATTTTTATTACTGTTATTATTATTTTTATTCCTTTTTTGATTGTTAATTTTTATAAAATAGATGAAAAAGAAGAAATAAAAATTAAATATATGTCTAATACTATTATTAGAGTTAAAAGAATAAGCACAGGAAATATTGATTCTATTCCTTTTGAAGAATATATTGTTGGTGTTTTAGCTGGTGAGATGCCTATTTATTTTGATAAAGAAGCTTTTAAAGCACAAGCAGTAGCAGCGAGAAGTTATGCATTTAAAAGAATGGAGTATAATAAAGATAATGATTATGATGTTGTTGATTCTATTATGAATCAGGTGTATTTGGATGATAATTATTTGAAAGATGCTTGGGGTGATGATTATATTAATAATATTAATAAACTTAGAGAAGTTGTTAATGAGACGAGTATGGAATATTTGGAATATGATGGTGAAGTAATTGATGCTTTGTTTTTTTCTACTAGTAATGGGTATACTGAAACGGCTTCTTTGGTATTTGATGTTGATTTGCCATATTTAAAAAGTGTTAAATCTTCTTGGGATGAAAAGACTAGTTCGGCATTTAGAAACAATACTTCAATGGATATTAATTCTTTTTATAAAAAGTTAGGTCTTTCTTATAGTGATTCTTTTGATTTTAAAGTTCTTAAAAGAAGTAGTACTAATAGAATTGTTACACTTAGTATTAATGGTAAAGAATTTACTGGGAAAAGTTTATATGATAAATTAGGTCTTAGATCACTTGATTTTTCTTTAAAAAAAGATGGTGATAAGATTATTATTTCTACTACTGGATATGGTCATGGTGTTGGTATGAGTCAGTATGGTGCTCTTGGTATGGCACAAGAAGGTTATGGTTATAAGGATATTTTGAAATATTATTATTCTGGTACTGAAATTAAAAAAATGGAAAATTAATGTATATTATTTTGGTTTTAGGAAACAATTATATTAGAGGTGATAAGATGAGAAATAGAAGAATTAAATCATTTTTTGTACCTGTAATATATGGTACTTTGGTATTGGCGTTTTTATTTAGTATGTTTTTTGTAGGTAAGTTTGCTAATAATTTATTGTTTTCTAAGAAAGATAATAATATTAAATATGTTGATGGTGAGATTACTGAGGGGGCTAATAGAGATATTCCAGTAGTTAGTACTAATAATACTATTGTTAAGCCATATCTTAGTGATGATGTTAGGATAGCTAAATTTTTCTATGATTATAAGGATTCTACTGATAATCAGGAAAAAGCTATTATATTCTATGAGAATACTTATATGCAAAATTCAGGTGTTGATTATGCTAGTGAGAATGTTTTTGATGTTATTAGTATTTTAGATGGTACTGTTATTTCAGTTGAAAATAATGATATTATGGGTACTACTATTGAGATTAGACATAATAATGATCTAATTAGTGTATATCAAAGTTTATCTGATGTTACTGTTAGTAAAGATGATAAAGTTATTCAGGGACAAATTATTGCTAAAAGTGGATTATCTAATATAGAGAAAGATATGGGTAATCATTTACATTTTGAATTATATCATAAGGGTAAAATTGTTAATCCTGAAGAATTCTATAATAAATCTTTAGATGAATTATAGTTTTATCTTTTTTCATAAATATATTCTTTATTTAATATAATACTATAGGTGAATATATGAATAATAGAATATATAATAGAGTAATTGATGAAGCAAAGTATATTATTATTAATGATAAAACGATTAGGGATGCTTCTTTAGTATTTGGCGTATCTAAGAGTACTGTACATAATGATATGCGATATAGACTTTCTTTGATTGACAAAAATTTGTATGAAAAAGTGTCAAGTATTATGGAATTTCATGCTGATATTAAGCATATTAAGGGAGGAGAGTCGACAAAAAGAAAGTTTTTGAAGAGAAAAGTGTAATATTTGTATTAAAAACTGTTAAATTGTGGTAAAATGGAAATAAGGATGGTGATTTTATGTTTAACAAAGATATTGGTATTGACTTAGGAACTGCTAATGTACTTATCTATATTAAGGGTCAGGGCATTGTTTTAAATGAACCATCTGTAGTTGCTATTGATGCTGAAACGAAGAAACCTTTGGCTGTTGGTACTGAAGCTCATGAGATGCTTGGTAGAACTCCAGGTAAAGTTAAGGCTATTAAACCTATGAAAGATGGTGTAATAGCGGATTATGATACTACAGAAGTTATGCTTAATTACTTTATTAAAAAAGTTAATGGTAAGAGTTTTTTTTCTAGACCTAGAATTCTTATTTGCTGTCCTTCTAATATTACACAAGTAGAAAAGAATGCTATTAAGGAAGCTGCTGAGAGAACAGGGGCTAAAAAGGTTTTTCTTGAAGAAGAACCTAAAGTAGCTGCTGTTGGTGCAGGAATGGATATTTCCAAACCTAGTGGTAATATGGTTATTGATATTGGTGGTGGTACTACTGATATTGCTATTTTATCTTTAGGTGGCATTGTTAATAGTGCTTCTATTAGAATAGCAGGTAATGCTTTTGATAATGATATTGTAAAATATATTAAAGATAAATATAAACTTTTAGTTGGTGAAAGAACTGCTGAAGATATTAAAATTACTATTGGTACAGTATTTCCTGGATCAAGGAATGAAAAGATGGAGGTTAGGGGAAGAGATTTAGTTACTGGTCTTCCACATACTATTACTCTTACTAGTGATGAGATAGAAGAGGCTCTTAGAGAGAGCGTATATACTATTATTCATGCAGTAAAAGGTATACTTGAACAGACTCCTCCAGAACTTTCTGCTGATATTATTGATAAAGGTATAGTACTTACTGGTGGTGGTGCTTTAGTGGATGGTTTTTCGCAGGTTCTTAGTCAAGAACTTAAGGTTCCTGTATTTACAGCAGAATCTCCACTTACTTGTGTAGCAGAAGGTACTGGTATTTTATTAGATAATTTATATATGTTGGAAAGACAATAATTAATATGTAAAAAATATGTAAAAAAGAAATAATTATATTTTAATTATTCTTTTTTTTGTTATAATTATTATAGAAAGAGGATGATTTTATGAATAATATTAAAATTGGTATTGCTAGTGATCATAGAGGATTTACTGCTAAAGAGTTTTTGAAGGAATATTTTGATGAAAATGATATTTATGTAATTGATTTTGGTACTAATAGTGCTGAGTCTGTTGATTTTCCTGTATATGCTAAGAAATTAGGAGAGGCTATTCAAAATGAAGAAATTGATCTTGGTATTGCTATTTGTGGTACTGGTATTGGAATGAGTATTGTTTTGAATAAAATGAAAGGTGTATATTGTGCTAAAGTATCTAATGAGAGTGAAGCTATTTTATGTAAAAGTCATAATAATGCTAATGTTATTGCTATGAGTGAAGAAATTGATCATGAAGTTATGAAAAAGATAGTTAATAATTTTATTGAAACACCTTTTTCTAATGTTAGTAAATATATTAGAAGAAATAATATGATTAAGGAAATTGAAAATGAATAAATTTATTTTATATTTATTTGTTTTACCTTTAGTTATTTATACTATGGATAGTGTTAACTTTAATAGTATATTCAAGAAAAATAAGGCTTTTCAAGCTAGAATATTTTATATTTTAGTTATGTTTTCTTTATCATATTTGGTATGTAATTTTTTGTATGATTTTTTAAATATTATTAAGTAGTAAAATACTTAATTTTTCTTTTATTTTTCTTAGTTATGTGATAAAATACATACATGTGGTGATTTTATGTTTAAAATTGGTAATGTTACTATTAAAAATAATATTGTTTTAGCTCCAATGGCAGGAGTATGTAATAGTGCTTTTAGAAAAATTATTAAAGAAATGGGATGTGGTCTTATCTATGCTGAAATGGTTAGTGATAAGGGACTTGTTTATGATAGTAAGAAAACTAAAGATATGTTATATTTTGAGGAATGTGAGAGACCAATAGTTCAACAAATATTTGGTAGTGATTTAGATACTTTTGTAGAGGCTGCTAAAATGGTTGAAGATATTATGCATCCTGATATTATTGATATTAATATGGGATGTCCCGTACCTAAAGTAGCTATTAAGTCACAAGCAGGAGCTGCTCTTCTTAAGAATCCTGAAAAGATATATGAAATTGTTAGTGCTGTTGTTAAGAGCGTTAATGTTCCTGTTACTGTTAAAATTAGAAGCGGATGGGATAATAATAGTATAAATGCTGTTGATGTGGCTAAAATAGTAGAAAAGGCTGGAGCATCTGCTATTTGTGTTCATGGTAGAACTAGAAGTCAGGGATATTCTGGAACTGTTAATTTAGATATTATTAAGGCTGTTAAGGAAAGTGTTGATATACCTGTTATTGGTAATGGTGATATTAAGGATATTGAAAGTGCTAAAAGAATGTTTTCTTATACTGGTTGTGATGCTATTATGATTGGTAGAGGGGTATTAGGTAATCCTTGGTTAATTAAAGAACTTGTTACTTATTTTGATAATGGTACTATTATTGATAAACCTAGTTATAAGGAAAAAATTGATATGTGTTTTCATCATATGGATTATTTGATGAAGATTAAACCAGAGAAGGTAGCAGTATTAGAGATGAGAAGTCATATTGCTTGGTATTTGAAGGGAATGAATGGTAGTCAAGAAGTTAAGAATGCTATATTTAGGGTTACTAATAGAGAAGATATAGAAAAAATATTAAATAACTATTTGAAAAAGCTGGAAAATAGTATATAATATGTGTATAGGTGATTTTTATGAAAGCGGATTTTTTTAAGAGGATATTTGCGTATTTAATTGATTACTTTATTATTATGATAGTACTTATGGGGATTACTGCTAGTGTTAATGTTGGTAGTGATCTTACTAAGGAAATTAATGATGTAATGAATGATTATAAAGAGGGAAATATTACTGTGGAGGAATATACTGAAAAAGTAATGCCACTTAATTATGAGCTTACTAAACGGAAACTTCCAGTCAATGTTGCAACCTCTGTTGTATTCATTGGCTATTATATTATTTTTGCTTACTTTAATAAGGGACAAACTTTAGGTAAGAAATTACTTAAAATTAAAGTTGTTAATGATAAGGGAGAGAGACCTAGTATTTGGAATATGGTTATTAGAGGATTATTAATATATGGTATTGTTACAACTTTATATAGTACGATAAGTATAAACTTTTTAGATATGGAAAAGTTTAATTATAGTGTTAGTGTAATATCTGCTATTGAGAGTATGATTATTATCGTTAGTATTCTTATGATGTTGTATAAGAAGGATGGCAGAGGACTTCATGATATTATTGCTAAAACTAATGTGATAAGAGAGGAATGATAAAAATGGAAAGAACTGATCAAGAATTAGTTAGAATTGAAAAAGCAAATAGAATAAGAGAAATGGGGATGGATCCTTTTGGACATAGATTTGATAGGACACATTCATCTGAAGATATTAGAGAGCAATATAGTAAATATGAACACGATGAATTAGAAAATTTAGAAGATAAAGTTACTATTGCTGGTAGAATTATGTTTATTAGAAAGATGGGAAAGGCTTCTTTCTTTAGTATTCAAGATAAGACTGGTAAGATGCAAGTATATATTTCTATTAATGATGTAGGAGAAGAAACTTATAATTTATTTAAGACTGCGGATATTGGAGATATTGTTGGAGTTACTGGTAAGGTTATGAAAACTAAGACTGGGGAACTTACTGTTAAATGTTTAGAATATACTCATTTAGTTAAGGCCCTTAGACCTTTACCTGAAAAATTCCATGGTCTTACTGATATTGAAGAAAGATATAGAAGAAGATATGTTGATTTAATTATGAATGAAGATTCTAAGAAGACGGCTTTTCTTAGACCCAGAATTATTAGATGTATTCAAAATTATATGGATGGATTAGGCTTTGTTGAAGTTGAAACTCCAGTGCTTACTACTTTACTTACTGGTGCTAGTGCTAGACCTTTCTGTACTCATCATAATGCACAAGATTTAGATATGTATCTTAGAATAGCTTTAGAGCTTCCTTTAAAGAGACTTTTAGTAGGTGGAATGGAAGCTGTTTATGAGATTGGTAGAGTATTTAGAAATGAAGGTATGGATACTAGACATAATCCTGAATTTACAGAAATGGAAGCATATCTTGCTTATAGTAATTTAGATGGTATGATGGATATGACTGAGGGAATGTTTCAAACTATTGCTAGGGAAGTTTTTGGTAGAATGACTTTTAACTGGTGTGGCAATGAAATTAACTTAGAGGGTCCATGGAAGAGAATTAGTATGGTTGAAGCTATCAAAGAACAAACTGGTATTGATTTTAAGAAAGATATGAGTGTTGAAGAGGTTCTTAAGTTAGCAGAAGAACATCATATTGAAGTTGAAGAACATGAAAAGAGTTTTGGTCATATTGTTAATTTATTCTTTGAAAAGTATGTTGAAGAGACTTTAATTCAACCTACATTCTTATATGGTCATCCAATTGAGATTAGTCCACTTACAAAGAAAAATCCAGATGATCCTAGATTTGTAGATAGATTTGAATTATTTATTGGTGGTAAGGAATTTGCTAATGCATATACTGAACTTAATGATCCTATTGATCAATTAGAAAGATTTGAAAATCAAATTAAAGAAAGAGAACTTGGTAATGATGAGGCTAATGATATTGATATGGACTTTATCGAAGCGTTAGAGTATGGTATGCCTCCTGCTGGTGGTATTGGATATGGTATAGATAGGTTATGTATGTTATTTACCGAATCTGATTCTATTAGAGATGTTATTTTATTTCCTACTATGAAGGAGAGAAAATAGTTATAAAACCAATAAAAATAAGGGAAAACTTGAGTTTTTCTCTTTTTTTTATTTACATTTACTTGTTTTGTGATATAATTATTGTTAGAGGAGGTTAATATGAAAAAGCATAGTTTATTTAAAGTTATTTTAATTGTGTTAGGAGCATTACTTGCAGTAAATGGTATTCTTGCTATACTTGGATATTTTGTTCCAGCATTAGAAGGTAAATATACTATGATTGCACTAGGTGATGTTCTTATTAATTTTGTTCAATCATTTTATTATTTCTTTGATACTGTAGTTTATCTATTAGTACTTGGAGCTTTTTATGGTGTTCTTAATGAAGTTCCTGCTTATAAGAAATTAGTTGATAATATTGCTCAAAAAGTAAAGGGACATAGTGAATTATTTATATTTATTGTTACTGCTTTATTTGCAGTACTTACTTCAGTTACTGGACTTGTTAATGTTCTATTAGTATTTGTACCATTTGTTATAGCTATTATTATGTTACTTGGTTATGACAAATTAGTGGCTATTAGTTCTACTATTGTATCTATGTTAGTAGGATTTATTGGTGGTATATTTGTTACTTTTAGAGATCCTAATAGTTATTATGGATATGGTGCTACTACTATAGAGAAAATGACTGATATTAGTAATACTTCACTTTTATTACCTAAATTAATTTTATTAGTATTAGGTATTGCATTACTTATATTCTTTATTAAAAAACATATTAAGAATGTTAATGATAAAAAAGTTAAGTATGAACTAAATGAAAGTAATGAAGTTAGTGTTTCTGAAGTTAAGGGTGACTATAAAAATATTAAAACATGGCCTATTATTGTTATGTTATCAGTTATATTAGTTATTCTTATTTTAGGATATTTACCTTGGAATACTTTATTTGGTATTAAATGCTTTGATAAGTTTAATGAATGGTTACTTGGAATTAAGATTGGAGAGTTTACTATTTTCTCTAATATTGTTTCTGGTAATATGTATGCATTTGGTAACTGGGCTAGTTTAGGTTCTTATATGTCAATTATCATTACTTTAATTTTATTTACTTTAATTATTAAATTTGTTTATAAAATTAAATTTGATGAAACTGTTCATAATTTTGTTAATGGATCTAAAAAAATGGTTGGTACTGTTTTCTTAGTTATTCTTACTTATGCTATACTAGTTTCCACTTATAACCATAGTTTTATTTCTACTATTATTACTTGGGTTTCTGAGTCTAAATTAGGAATTAATTTGGTTACTGCTAGTATTATTTCTGCAATTGGTAGTTTACTTCATTCTGACTTATATTATACTGTTGCTGGTGTTTATTCACCTTTAATTAGTGCAGTTAGTGATGAGTCTATGTTAGCTACTTATGCTATGACTTTCCAAAGTATTTATGGTATAGTTGGTATTATAGGACCTACAAGTTTTCTTTTAATTGTGGCTCTTAAATACTTAGATGTTCCATATACTTCATGGGTTAAGTATATTTGGAGATTTGTATTAATGCTATTATTAATTGTAATACTTGTATTACTTGTAATGGCTTTGATATAGTTATAATAAAATATCTACTTAGGTAGGTATTTTTTTTGCATTAAAAGTCTATTTTTATTGTTTAAAATTATTAAAATTATTACATTATAATCATAGAATAATTATGAAAGGAGAATATTATGATTGGTAATTTTAATGAAGAGGCACAGACTATTTTGAATAATGCTAAGAAAGAGATGATAGGGCTTGGACATCCTTATATTGGGACTGAACATTTACTTCTTGCTATTCTTAATAGTGATAGTAATATATGTGATAGACTTAGTGAATATGGACTTGAGTATGATAATTTTAAAAGTGAACTGTGTAAGGTTGTAGGTACTACGGATAAAAAGAATGAGGTATTTTTATATACTCCTTTACTTAGAAAGGTTATTCAGAATGCTATTATTGATAGTAAGGAAAATAATGATGGAGAGGTTACTTCAGAACATTTGTTTTTTGCTATGTTAGAAGAGGGAGAAGGTATTGCTATTAGACTTATTATTGGTATGGGTATTGATATTGAAGATATATATGATGATTTTTCTAGTAGCTTGATTAAGAAAAGTAAAAAAAATAAGAAGAAAAAACTTCTTATATATGATCTTGGGGTAGATCTTACTAGTGAGGCTAAAAATAATTTACTTGATCCAGTTATTGGAAGAGATAAAGAAGTTAAAAGAGTTATGGAAATATTATGCAGAAGAACTAAAAATAATCCTATTTTAATAGGAGACGCTGGTGTTGGTAAGACTGCGATTGTGGAAGAGTTGTCTAGGCTTATTGTTAATGATGAGGTTCCTAAGGTATTATGTGATAAGAAAATTATTTCTTTAGATATGGCTACGATGGTAGCAGGTACTAAATATCGTGGTGAATTTGAAGAGAGAATGAAAAAGGTTATTAAAGAGATTGAAGATAATGATGATATTATTTTATTTATTGATGAGATTCATACTTTGGTAGGAGCAGGAGGAGCTGAAGGGGCTATAGATGCTTCTAATATTTTGAAACCGGCTTTAGCGAGGGGGAAAATTAGATGTATAGGGGCTACTACTACTGAGGAATATAAGAAATTTATTGAAAAGGATTCGGCATTAGAGAGAAGATTTCAAAAGATATTTGTTAATGAGCCTAGTATAGGGGAAACTAAAAATATATTAATGAAGATTAAGAATATTTATGAGAGATATCATAATGTTATTATTGATAATGATATGATTGATTATATTATTAATTTGTCAGAGAAATATATTTTTGATAGGAATAGACCTGACAAAGAGATCGATATTTTAGATGAAGTTGCTTCTAGAGTTGGACTTAGAGGGTGTACTTCGGATAATGAGATTAGGGATATTAAAAGGGAAATTTGTAAATTAAATAAGGATAAAAATAGTTTTATTATTGATAATAATATTGATAAGGCTTATTCTTTGAGAAAAAAGGAGACAGAACTTATGTCTCGTTTAAATGATATTGAATTACTTAGTAAGAATGACAAGAATAAGATTTTACTCGATGATATTGCTAGTGTTATTAGCAATAGAACGGGAGTTCCTATATATGAAATTATTTCTAATAGTGGTAATATTGATGATATGAAAAATAGTCTTAAGGATATTATTGTAGGAGAAGATAAAGCTATTGATAATTTGATGGATATAACCAAAAGAATTAGATGTGGATATAATGATAGATGTTATTCTCTTTTATTTGTAGGTTCTTCAGGTGTAGGTAAGAGTAGGTTGGCTAAAGAATATGCTAATATTTTAGTAGGAGCAGATAATCTTATTAGAATGGATATGAGTGAGTATAGTGATAGTACTGCGATTAATAAGATACTTGGTTCTTCACCTGGATATATTGGGTATGATGATAATAAGAATGTTTTGGAAGAAATTAGAAATAAACCTAATAGTGTTTTATTACTTGATGAAATTGATAAAGCTCATCCTAATGTTATTAATTTGTTTTATCAGATACTTGAAGAGGGTAAAATTAAGAATTCTAAAGGTAGAGAAGTTAGATTTAATAATGTTGTTGTTATTATGACTTCAAATATTGGTTTTGAGAAGAATGGTATTGGTTTTAATAAGAAGACTGATAGTAGTGTTATTTCGAGTTTGAAGGGATATTTTAATACGGCTTTTATTAATAGGATTGATAATATTATTGTTTTTGATAGACTTGATGATACTTCTATTAAATGTATTATTAAAAAGAAATTTGAATATATTAGAGATAAGTATAAAGATATTAATATTGATATTAATGATAATGTTATTGATGAGATTGTTGATAAGTGTGAATTCTATGAGTTTGGGGCTAGGAGAATTGATAAGATTATTTCTAAAGATATTGAGAATTTTATTATTGATGGGGTTATTAGAGGGGATAAGGATATTTATATTGATTCTATTGTTAAAAAAGATATCACTAGTTAAAGTGATATCTTTTTTATATATAAGGAAAGTGCTTTTTCAGCCTCAAAATAAAAAGTAGTGCTC
>ERZ857827.290-NODE-290-length-75511-cov-6.109335_pt1 | contig 75511 bp, 63 predicted proteins | sample MGYA00519761_ERZ857827 | MGnify/ENA primary metagenome ERZ857827 (study PRJEB31778, sample SAMEA3449370) | human gut metagenome | biome: human gut; feature: human-associated habitat; material: faeces | place: United Kingdom | collected 2010/2012 ... | reverse complement strand
GCCAGGTCATCAGCGAGGAAATCGGCCTGGAGCTCAAGGACGCCACCATGGATATGCTGGGTCAGGCGCGCCTGGTCAAGGTTGACAAGGAAAACACCACCATCGTGGAAGGCGCCGGCGAAAAGTGCGATATCGACGCCCGCGTGGCGCAGATCCGCGCGCAGATTGCCGAGACCACCTCGGATTATGACCGCGAAAAGCTGCAGGAGCGTCTGGCCAAGCTGGCCGGCGGCGTAGCTGTCATCCAGGTAGGCGCGGCCACCGAAATCGAAATGAAGGAGCGCAAGCTGCGCATCGAAGACGCGCTGGCTGCTACCCGCGCGGCTGTTGAAGAGGGCATCGTGCCCGGCGGCGGCGTGGCCCTGCTGGCCGCGATGAAGCGCGTGCAGAAGATCGTAACCAACTACACCGGCGACGCTCGCACGGGCGTGCAGATCATCCTGGCCGCCATGGAAGAGCCCATGCGCCAGATTGCCCGCAACGCCGGCATCGACGGCAGCGTCATCATTGAGAATATCCGTCGCCGCAACAAGCCCGATTATGGCTACGATGCGCTCAAGGGCGAGTATGTAGACATGTTCGAGCGCGGCATCATCGATCCTACCAAGGTAACCCGCAGCGCCCTGCAGAACGCCTCCAGCGTGGCCGCGATGGTGCTGACCACTGAATCCCTGGTGACCGATATTCCCCAGCCCGAACCGGCCGCTCCCGCGAACCCCGGCATGGGCGGCGGCATGTATTAATCGAAAACCGCTGAATAAAGCCTAATCAGACGCCCTTCGGACCGCAATGTCCGAAGGGCATTTTTATGTGGATTTTAAAGACGTTTTTTCAGGCCGCATGAATCCTCCCGCCGCGTGGCAAAATGATCATCAGGCGCGTGCAGCGCCGCCATAAATAAGGGAGGTTCATCCACATGAAAAGAATCCTTGCTCTGCTGCTGGCGGGCGCGCTGCTGTGCACCCTGACCGGCTGCTCTACCGCCGCGGACGGACAGGCCAAGCATAAATCGCTGGTCGTCTACTTTTCGGCCACAGGCAATACCAAGGCCGTGGCGCAGTATATAGCCGACGCTGCCAAGGCTACGCTGTTTGAGCTGACCCCCGAGCAGCCCTATGCCGAGGGCGACCTGGACTGGAACAACCCCGACAGCCGCGTATCGGCGGAGCTTGCCAGCGAAGAGGCGCAAAACGCCGTCGTCCTGACCAACATCAGCGTGGGCGATTGGGAATCCTATGACACCGTATATCTGGGCTATCCCATCTGGACGGGCGTGGCCGCCTGGCCGGTCAACAGCTTTGTAAAGGGCAATGATTTTACGGGCAAGACGGTCATCCCCTTCTGCACCTCCGCCACCTCGGATATCGGCGATAGCGGAAAGCTGCTGGCACAGATGGCAGGCACGGGCGAATGGCTGGATGGCAAGCGCTTTGCCGCCTCAGCCAGCCGTGAAAGCGTGGAAAGCTGGGTAAAGCAGCTGGACTGGGATTGACAAACCTGCCAAGTTGTGCTATGCTAATTCCTGTTAAAAGGGAGTAGTTATGAAGGCATGGCCAACATATCCCGGCTTCCCGGCCGGTGGACATGCGCCTATGTATCGATAGGTAATGAGACTTTTAGCACATCACATCAGCTGATCGTGCGAAAAGTCTCTTTTTGTACGGTCGCAAAAAGGAGAAGGAATCATGGGCATCGATTTCACCGGAGGCAGCCTGTTCATGGTGCTGCTGTTGTTCGCAGCAGGGCTGCTGTGCATCATCAAGGGCGGCGACCTGTTTGTGGACGCGGCCAGCTGGATCGCCGAGGCCTCGGGCATTCCCAAGTTCATCATCGGCGCAACAGTGGTCAGCTTTGCCACCACCATGCCCGAAATGCTGGTGTCCGTCTTTGCCGCCCTGCAGGGCAACGCGGACATCGCCGTGGGCAACGCGGTAGGCTCGGTGACGGCCAACGTGGGGCTGATCATGTGCGTGGCGCTGATCTGCATGGAGTGCGCCATGACGCGCAAGCAGTTTGGCGTCAAGGCCTGCCTGCTGCTGGCGGCCATCCTGGCGCTGTTCGGCTTCACGCGCGACGGTCAGCTGAGCGTGCTGGAAAGCGTGCTGATTCTGGTAATCTTCGTCGGCTTCCTGGTTGAAAGCCTGATCGCCGCGCGGCAGGAGCAGGGCTCCGAGCTTCCCGCGCAGGAGGAACGTCCCAAGATCGACAAAAAAACCGTGCTGCTCAACATCGGCAAGTTTCTGCTGGGCGCGGCGGGCATCGTGCTGGGCGCGCAGCTGCTGATCGATAACGGCTCTGCGCTGGCGCGCATGCTGGGCGTGCCGGACGCGGTCATCGCCGCCACCATGATCGCCATTGGCACCTCGCTGCCCGAGCTTGTAACCACCCTGACCGCCATCAAGAAAAAGCAGGCTTCGCTGTCGGTGGGCAACATCATCGGTGCAAACATCATGGATCTGACGCTGATCATGCCCCTGTGCGCGGTCATTCAGGGCAAGCCCATGACGGTGGAGCGCCAGGGCATGCTGCTGGACATCCCCGCCTGCCTGATCATCTGCGCCGCGGCGCTGATTCCCGCGCTGGTTCAGGGCAAGTTCAAGCGCTGGATCGGCTACCTGATCGGCGGGCTGTACATCGCCTATCTGATTATCATGTTCACCTGCTTCGGCGCATAAACCATCCAAGCAAAGCCCCTTCGCAGTCTTCCCTGACCGTGAAGGGGCTTTTTGATTACAGACAGGTTTTTTAACCAGCGCACACCATTCGTTTGGATGAACGCCCAGCAGCTCTTCATGCCGCATATCCTACGCATAGATGATGGGGTTCTTAAAATACTTTTACCGTCATGGTTCTTTCTCCTATAACGCTTTATCTGTCGCCCGTCTCACAAAAAGCGACGCCGCTGTTCTCATATTTTTCCTGCAATTGCTCAACATAGGCATACTCAAAAGATGGGACGAATACTTCGATGTTCGGCCCTCCCTGCCCATATGGCGTAATCACGCAGATGCCCACATAATCCACGCATCCCTCAAAGTGAACCTTCAGCACCGAAGAAAGCGCAAACGCTTCGTCTCCCACATAGCGCACGGAGGCTGGAATCGTAATCTCCTTCAAGCCCATTTCAGCAAACGCCTGCTCGCCAATGGCATATAGCTGCATTGGCAAAGTAATGTTTTCAAGCGCATAACAATTCCAAAACGCACCGCTGTCAATCACCTGCAAATTGGCGGACAGCTGCACGTCAGCCAGCGCAGTACATCCGCCAAAGGCGCTGCGGCCTATTTTGATTACGCTGTCTGGCATCGTAACCCTTTCGAGAGAACGATTATACATAAAAGCGTACTCGCCAATATATCGAATCCCTTCCGGCACGGCATATTCGCGGTCTGTTTTGCTTTCCGGATATGCCACCAAAACATCGTTAAAGAACAGCACGCCATCCTGTATGTAATATTCTGCCGCAATGTCCGCTGGAAATGTTTCTTCAGTGCGATATTGATCGATCCATGCCTCCGGAATTTCAAAGGCGGCAGCCTGCGTGCAAGCGCCGGCCAGGCAGGCTACAGTCATCAGAACCACAATGAACCTTTTCATCATTTTCCCCCATTCGCGTGATCATCCTGCAAAATTATAGCAAGAAAGCGCGAAAAAGTCCACAGATCAAAGAAAAAAAGAAAAACGCCCGAAAAATTTGAAGATTTCTCGAGCGTATTTTCATTATTATTTACACGCGATGCCGGAAACGCTTGCCCACAATGCACGCGGCAATCAGCGTTCCCACGCTGACCAGCAGCCAGAGCAGCTGCGTCCGGGTCTGATCCGGCTGCGTCCGTTCCATCTGCGCGGCCATATTTTCCTCCGCGCCGCGCTTGGCGGCATCCTGCGGCGCAGGATTTGCGGCCTGCGTCTGCTGTAAGTCAGGCTGCGCACTACCCTCCTGCGGCTTTTCGCCGTTCGACGGCGCGCCCTGCGGGCTGGCGTTTCCGCCAAAACCACCGCCGAAGCTGCCGTCAAATCCGCCGTCTGGCATATCCGGCGGCTCGCCGTTTTCGCCCTGTGTGGGCGGCTGCGGCATGTCGCCAGGGATAAAGCTGCCACCGTCAAAGCTGAAATCGCCGCCAAAGCTACCGGGGAAGCCCGCGTTGCCGCCTCTGTCGCCGCCCTTGCCATTGTTCATGCCGCCCATGGCGGTGATGCTCAATTCGCTTGCGTCAATCAGCGCATCGCTGCCCTGCTGAGCCGCGCCGGTGGCGGGAATGCTGCCATCCAGCTGCCCCTGCACGCTCTGCGCGCGCTTGAGGCAGAAGGTTTTCAGCGTATCGGCGGCAGTCCGGAACTCCTCATAGGAATAAAAGGCACGCGTTTCCTTTTCCACATAGGGCGCAATCATGGCGCTTACGCGGTCAAACTCGCTTTCAAACCAGCCGCTGGTGAACACGGTATCGATGAACTGCTGATACTTTTCATGGTACAGCGCCAGGCCTTCCTCACTGGCAGTAATCCAGCCCGCCATGGGGCGATCGGAATCGTCGCCGCCCGACACCAGCGTATCGATGGCCGTATTGACCGTGCCCGTCGCGTCGCTGCCACCGGTAAATCCGCCGAAGGCCAGGTTATAATCCCAGGGGATCATGCTCATCACGCCGTCTTTTTCATACAGATAATAATTGTGCACCATGGAGCCGGTATAGCTGTCGCCATTGCACAGGAAATTATGCACAGCCATATACATGGCCACAGCGTCGGTATCCACGGCGCTGGTATCGCCCTCGCTGAGCTTTTTCAGCGCCTCAATCAAGCGCGCCTGATCCTTCTTTTTCACCTTGGTTTTGGCATTGTCAAAGATATTGGCGTAGCTGTCGGGATCATCGTCGATGTATTGCAGCTTTACGTCGCTGCTGCCCATACCGCCCATGCCGCCGCCCTGTTTGAAATCGCCGCGATTAATGCGCGTCGCGCGCTGGATATCCTGCGGCATGGTGGGCGCGGCGTTATCGTTAGCGGCATTCTCATCGGCCGCAGCCTGCTCCTCCGTATCATCGCCCTGCAGCTTTTTTTCAAAGTCCTGCATATCAAACGCCTGGCCGTTACCGCGGCCGCCGCCAAAGCTCAGGCTGTCGGGCTTATACAGCTCGCCATAATCCTCGCCGTAGTTGCGCTCCAGGAAGGCTTCCTCCACGCCCTCGACGGCCAGGTACAGGCCCCAGTATTCGCCGTTTACGTAGATTTCGGTATAGCTGCACAGCGGCGAAGCCAGGCCCATCTGGTTCATGAAGGTATAGCTCCAGTAGTCCTTCATATAGGTTGCATCCTGGATGATATTGTTCAGGCTCAGCTTATCCAGGCCGCGATAGGTCTTTTTCTTTTGATAGTGGTCAAACTCGATCTTGAAGCTGTAGCGGTCGTTATCATACTGCGCCATGGAGCTCAGCGACGTATTGCCCTTGGCGCGGATGCCCACGGTTCCCTGCGCCTCGCCGTCGATTATCACCGCACAGGCACGGTATTTTTCATCTGTGCAGTTATCGATAAAATCATCCCAACCGTCCATGGTGATTTCGATTTTATGCACCGTGCTTTGATCAAACAGATGCTTGGCGTAGGTCAGGCTGGTTTTGCGGCTGCTTTCCAGCACGCCCGCGCCCGCCAGGGCGGTAAAGCCCGCCGCCAGCAGCATGGTGCACGCGATCACCAGGCAGCAGATGCGGTCTATATTCTTGGATCGGAGCATGCCGCTCACCCCATATAATCGCCGTTATAGGATACCAGCACCGCGCTGTTTACGCCCTCAAGCTGGGAAAGCTCGGTGATAAAATCGGTATCGTCCGACAGCAGGCGGATTTCATAGTTCAGCTCGATATTGCCCTCCTGAGCCGTCTTGCTCTTGATATCGGCCTTTTTCACATGCTTATTGAGGTATTCCGCAGCGCGCTTTTCGGCCTCATAATCGCGGCAGGAAATCACAGCGATAAAGGGATTATCCTTGGATTTACGGTTCATGAACAGCAGCATAACCAGGCCGATCACCACGCTGCCAAAGACCGCCAGTGGGATCATGCCGGCAGACAGCACGATGCCCGCGGCAATTGCCCAGAACAGGAACGCGATGTCCAGCGGCTCCTTGATGGCCGTGCGAAAGCGGACGATAGACAGCGCACCTACCATGCCCAGCGACAGCACCACGTTGCTGGTAACGGCAAGAATGACCATACTGGTGATCATCGTCAGCGCCACCAGCGTGCCGCCGAAGGAGGAAGAATACATCACGCCCGAGTACGTCTTTTTATATACGAAAAAGATGAACATGCCCACGCCAAAGGCAAGCAGCAGCGCGATGACCATATCCACCACGGATACGCTGGTGACGTTTTCGAGGAACGAAGACTTGAAGATGTCGGAGAAGCTGGTCATGGTAGGATACTTCCTTTCAAATATGTAATGTATGTGGTGTTTTTGCGTAACATAGGAGAAAACGAACGAAAGGCCTCCGGCGGGCAGGGGGATACGTTGGGGCTCTCCGCCCCAAACCCCGACCAGAGGTTTCACCTCTGGATACCAGTCCGCAATGGAAGCGTCAACACAAGCGCAAGTAACGGTGCGAGTCCAGCCGGGTTACGGCGATGGGAACGGCAGCCCCTGAGCGCTTGCGCTCAGGGCACGGTCAGCTATGGCTGACCGTGGGTTTTCGGATGATCGTCACCGGAAAAACAAGTTTTTCCGGGTGCGAATCATTCCGAAAACCGATATCTGCCGTTCACGCCCTTGAACCGCGCCTTGACTTTGTCTCGCGGAAGGCGCAGCGGACGTGTCCTCCCATAACTTCGCGCACTGGGTGCAGGGACGATGTCCCTGCCCGCCGGAGGCCCTTCGTATCGTTTCCCGGTCTCTTACCCGTAAATCCGGCAGCGCTCGTATTTGGAAAAAGCCCCGCATCGGCGGCCCTTCAGCTGTACAGCGCGGCGGATTACCGAAGGCAGGTATTCATCCCACTTGACCTCCAGGATCATCGCAGTATCCCCCGCCGGAATCGTGACGCAGTTGGGATTGAGAAAATCCACGCACTTGAGCCCCGTGCGGATGTTCTCGTCAATCGTCACCCGCACGTTGCCCGGCTTGTATACAAAGGGCGTACGCGTGTAATCCACAATCACGCTGGGGCGTAAGCCCTGGGACTTCATCTTGCTGTATAGCTCAATGATCAGCCCGCGACCGCTGGTCGCCATCCATTGCGTGTCGCCGTCCACAATGCGCTGCGCCTCCTGCGCGGTCAGCCGGGCGGATACCTTGTAGCCCAGTCCCCCGCGCTTCACCTTCTTTTCCAGCTGGATAAAGGAGGTATCGCCGTTGTAGTAGCGAATGCGAAACTTCTCGCGCTCGTTCACGCCGTCGATTTTCTCACGCAGCGCCTTGTCGTATAGATTGTCAAAGTACAGGCTGCGGATCAGATAGCGGCCGTCCTTGCCCACATGCGGATCGGGGGACGCGACCGCGCGCAAATTGGCAATGATCGCCGCCTTGTCGCCCGCGTTGATCTCGTGCTTGACCTCGTTGCGGTATATCATGCGCGGCACTCCTTTCGTTTGATGTCTGCTTAGGATAGCAGAAAGGATTGAACAAAATTTGCCCTAAATATGGACAGTTTGAAAACACGGACTATAAAAGCGGCGCAATCAGGCTTTCCAGCTGCTCGTAAGTAACCGAGCCCACCTTGTTGTATACAATCACGCCCTGCGCGTCCAGAATCACCGTCATGGGCAGCATGGTAGAGCCGCCAAGCGCGGCGATTACCCCGCCGTCCGGATCCTGCGCAAAGGGCAGCTGCCAGCCGTGCGCATCCAGAAACGCCTGCACGTCCTCCGTGACCAGATTGGAGTGAATGGCCACCACCGATACCCGGTCGCCATATTCGCGCTGCAGCCGTTCAAAGTGCGGCAGCTCGGCCACGCAGGGCGCGCACCAGGTCGCCCAGAAATTGATCACCGTCACCTGCCCGCGATGCGCAGAGAGCGCAAAGCTGCCGCCCTGCTCGCCATATAACGGCACGGTGAAATCCGGGCAGCGCATGCCTGCCTCCGCTCCCTCCGCAATGGGCTGCGCCGCAGGCCGATTGACCGCATAACCCAAGCCCACCAGCAGTATCACCGCCAGCAGCGCGGCAATCAGCGTGCGCGCAGGCTTCTTTTTGCCTGTTTCAGCGCCGAGAAGCGTAATTTTTCCGCACTTGAGGCTGATGGCCTGCGTGGGGCATTCCGCCGCGCACGCGCCGCAGTGAATGCACTCGTGATCGCCCACGCTGCGAATATCCATGCCGCAGCGCGCCACGCAGCGCCCGCAGCCCGTGCATTTGCCAGCGTCCACGCGCACGCCAATCAGCGCCACCCGCGCAAACAGCCCGTAAATGGCCCCCAGCGGGCACAGGAAGCGGCAGAACGCGCGATAGATAAACACGCACGCCGCCAGAATGACAATCAGGATCACAAGCTTGCGCGTAAACAGCACGCCCAGCATAGACAGCTTGTCCGCATTGGCCGGATTGGCCAACAGCCCCACCGCGCCCTCCAGCGTGCCCGCCGGGCAGATATATTTACAAAAGGCGGGCAGCGGCACGCGCCGCGCAGCGTATATCAGCGGCAGCGCCAACGCGAATACGATCAGAACGCCGTATTTCAGATAGGATAGCGCGCGCGTAATACGGCTCTTTTTCAGCTTTGGCGTGGGGATTTTATGCAGCAGCTCCTGAATCAGCCCCATCGGGCACAGCCAGCCGCAGATGGTGCGGCCCAGCGTCAGCCCAAAAAGCAACAGAATACCCAGCACATACCAGGGCGCGCGGCTGCCCGTGGCCGCTAGCGCGTTTTGAAGTGCGCCCAATGGGCACGCGCCGATAGCGCCGGGGCAGGAATAGCAGTTAAGCCCCGGTACGCACAGATTCTTGATGGGGCCGGTATAGATATCCCCCTGAATAAAGCCCTTGGCGTGGGCATTATACAGCAGCGCGGCGTATACCTGAATCAGCCGCCGCTTGGTGGGGCCGTGCGCCGCCCACCAGGCGCTGAGCCGCTTACCCAAGGCCGATGCACTCCGTGCAGATATTGATGGCCTTGACCAGCACATCGCGCATACCGCCGTTGAGCACGCCCAGGGCGATGAGCGTGATGGCCGCCGCCAGCAAAAGGCAGCGTGTCAGGCGGGGGCTGCGTGCATCCTTTGCCGCAAACGGTTCAGGCAGCCGTTTGGGCGCGGACTTCATGCCGGGCAGGGTGCGGACATCCTGCGGATGGCGCAGGCAGGCCAATGCCGCCGCGGCCAGCAGCGCCAGCCACAGCCAGAAAGCCCAGGCGATCTGCCGCGCATGGCGTGCAATCACCGCTGGGCTGTATATATCCATGATCCGCACGCCGGCCTCGGTCAGGTTCTCCGGGGCCACGCCCGCGCGGTATATCTGCACGCAATGCCCAATCAGCAGGCAGGCCAGCAGCAGCGTTGCGCCCGACAGCAGGCAGGACAGGATAAAAACGCTGTTCTTTCGCGTACTTTTGTTCACAGTCTGCTCCTTTTTAAGGGGTTTTCTGCAGCGCCTGATCGATGGCCTGCGCGGCCTTCTTGCCCGCGCCCATGGCCAATATCACCGTCGCCGCGCCCGTCACCGCATCGCCGCCCGCGTATACGCCGGGCCGCGAGGTTTCGCCGGTATCCTCATCGGCAATGATGCCGCCCCAGCGGTTGACCGCCAGACCTTCCGTGGTGTTCTTGATCAGGGGATTGGGCGAGGTGCCCAGCGCCATGATCACGCAGTCGGTTTCCCAGATGAATTCGCTGCCCGGCGCTTCCACAGGGCGGCGGCGGCCGCGCTCATCGGGCTCGCCCAGCTCCATGCGGATCACCTCCATCGCCCGGACGCTGCCGTTTTTCGGATCGCGCGGGTCGTCCGGATTCTCATAGCCCAGGATGCGCACAGGATTGCACAGCAGATGCAGCGTTACGCCCTCCTCCACCGCGTGATCCAATTCCTCCCGGCGGGCGGGCAGCTCCTCCAGCGAGCGGCGATAAAACAAATCCACCTTACTGCCCAGCCGCAGCGCCGTGCGCGCCGCGTCCATGGCCACGTTGCCGCCGCCGATGACCGCCACGCGCCCGCCGCGCAGGATGGGCGTGGCCGCATCAGGACGATATGCCTTCATCAGGTTGGCGCGGGTCAGGAACTCGTTAGCGCAATACACGCCGCGCAGACCCTCGCCTTCAATGCCCATAAAGCGCGGCAGCCCCGCGCCCGAGCCGATAAACACGGCCTCAAAGCCGTCGTCAAACAGCTCGTCCACCGTCAGTGTCTTGCCGATGACCACGTTGGTTTCGATCTTCACGCCCAGCGCGCGCAGGTTTTCCACCTCGCGCGCCACGATAGCCTTGGGCAGGCGAAACTCCGGAATGCCGTAGCTGAGCACCCCACCCGGCGCGTGCAGCGCTTCAAACACCGTCACCTGATACCCGCGCCGCGCCAATTCGCCCGCGCAGGTAAGCCCCGAGGGGCCGGAGCCCACCACCGCCACGCGATGGCCGTTGGCCGCGGGGCGCTCCGGCTGCTCAGGATGATGCGCCAGATGCCAGTCCGCCGCAAAGCGCTCCAGTCTGCCGATGGCGACCGGCTCAAGCTTCACGCCCAGGGTGCACTTGCTTTCGCACTGTGATTCCTGCGGGCACACGCGGCCGCACACGGCGGGCAGGGCGGAATCCTGCGCGATCACCTGATACGCACCCTCATAATCGCCCGCCTTGATATGGGCAATGAAATCAGGAATCTGAATATTGACCGGGCAGCCCTGCACGCAGGGGCGGTTTTTGCAGTTCAGGCAGCGCGCGGCCTCCTGCTTGGCCAGCGCCACGGGATAGCCCAGCGCCACCTCGTCAAAGTTGTGAACGCGCGCCCCAGCCTCCTGCGTGGGCATGGGATACTTTTTTGCTTCAATCGCCATTTTTACGCCTCCCCTGCCTGGGCCAGCAGGCTGCATACATGTTCGCGCGCCGCGTGCTCAAAGGGCGCGTACATGCGGCTGCGCGCCATGGCTTCGTCAAAATCCACCTCATAGCCGTCAAAGTCCGGCCCGTCCACGCAGGCAAAGCGCGCAACGCGCTGCCCATCCTGCACCAGCGTCAGGCGGCAGCCGCCGCACATGCCTGTACCGTCGATCATGATGGGGTTCATGGACACCGTCACCGGCACACCGTAGGGGCGCGCGGTTTCTACAACATACTTCATCATCACCAGCGGGCCGATGGCAAAAATGCGGTCAAACGTTTCGCCAGCCGCCAGCATTTCGCCCAGCGGCACAGTCACATTGCCGCGTCTGCCCAGGCTCCCGTCGTCGGTGGTCAATATCAGCTTGTCCGAGCAGGCAGCGAAGTCCTTTTGCAATATTGCCTGCTCCGCGCCACGAAAGCCGATGATGCTTGTAACGTTCGCGCCCTGGGCATGCAGCGCCTGCGCGATAGGCAGGGCGATGGCACAGCCCACGCCGCCGCCAACCACGCATACGCGCTGGAGGCCCGCAAGCTCCGTTGCCGTGCCCAGCGGGCCGACAAAATCGGGAATGCTCTCCCCCGCCGCCTTTTGCCCCAGCAGCAGGGTAGTTGCGCCGACCATCTGAAAGATAATGCGCACCGTGCCTGCCTGTTCATCACAGCCCGCAATGGTCAGCGGAATGCGCTCGCCCTGCCCGTCCACCCGCAGGATGACAAACTGCCCTGGCCGGGCCTTGCGCGCCACCAGCGGCGCTTGGATATCCATTTGAATCACGCTGGCATTCAGCGCGGTTTTTTGCACAATGCGATACATAGGCTGGCTCCTTTATGGTTTTTCCGCAGAAGCGGCAGAAATTTCCTATTCTATTGTAAATCCCCTGCGGCAGGCTTTCAAGAACAAAAGAGAAAAAAAGCAGGACAAAGACGAGACTGAACGCAAAGGACGCCCGGCAATCGTCGGACGTCCTTTGTATAAAAGCGTCAATCGTTAGTTTGCAGCGGGAGCCTGGGTCGCGTCGGCCTCGGCAGCAGGCGCGTCGGTGGCGGCGGCGTCATTCTGAGCGGAGTCGGCTTCGGGCTGGGCCGTCGCCTGCGCGGCAGCTTCTTCCTCGGCAGCCTCAGCGTCAGCCTGAGTCTGCGCGGCGTCCAGCGCATCCTGATAGGTGACAATGTTCATATCGGCCTTCCAGGTTTCCAGGCCGGCATTATAAGCCTCATTCACCTTGTTGCTGACCAGATAATCAGAGATCTCCTGATGAATTTCGTCCGTCATCACCAGGCCGCCTTCCATATCGGCCAGATAGTAGAGCACATGCACGCCATTCTGACCGATCACGGGATCGCTGTAATCGCCCACCTTGGCCATGCGCTCCTGGAACGCGCCCTGAGTGAAGGCCGAATCGTACATGATGCTTTCCTTATGAACGGGATAGCCCTTTTCCAGGTTGGTCACATCCTCCATGCCGGGATCTTTGCCATACTCCACAATCAGGTTTTTGAAGTCCTCGCCCTTTTCCAGGCGGGCGTAGATATCATCCAGCTGGGGCTGCACATAGGCCAGCACCGCTTCGCGGGCGGCATCCAGCGCGGTCTTGGCGGCGGCAACAGCTTCCTCGTCGGGCGTTTCAGCGCCTTCAGCCTCGTCGTAGGCATTCTCCGCATCGGTATAAGCGGTCAGCAGATCGTCGTCCACCTTCAGCAGGATGTGCAGAATAGCGCGGTAGCCCTCGGGCACATACCAGCTTTCATAGCCGTAACGCTGGGTATAGAACTCGTACATGGGCACGTTGCCCTCGTACTGCTGGCGATACTGCTCGCCATATTCATTAAACACGGCGTTAATTTCATCCTCGGTGGGCGTATAGCCGTTGGCAAGCTGCTCCTCCAGGCGGTTGTATTCCTCCTCAAGCATCAGGTTTTCCAGCAAGGTATCCTGGCTGTAGCCCTGGGCGGCATAGTAGGCAATGGCCTGCGCACGCAGGGTATCGCGCTGCTCCTGCGTATCCTCAGTCAGATAATATTCTACATAGTTATTCAGCGCTTCTTCCCACTGCGCGGCGGCCTCGTTGGCAAAGGCGGTCTTTTCCTCATCGGTAAACTGATCCAGGCCAGCCTGCGCAATGTGGTGCTTGATGATCTCCTGATTGAGCATATAGTTCAGCGCATACTGATAATCGTTTTCCTTTTCGGTATAGCCATAATTATACAGCAAACCGGCGATTTCCTGCACATCGGAAAGCAGGATCTGGTTGTCGCCCACCTGCGCCAGCACCGGGTTATCCGCCGTCAGATCTGCGGCAGCGGGCGCGTCAGTCGTTTCAGGCACGGCCGTAGCGGGCGCTACGGTAGGCACTTCGGTGGGTTCCTGGGTGGGCTCTTCCGTGGGCGCTTCGGTGGGGCTTTCGGTCACAACCGGCTCGACCGTCGGCTGGGTAACGGCAGGCTTAGCCGCCGCCCAGGGCTTCACAATCAGCAGCACGGCGGCGATCACGATCAGCACCGCGCAAATAGCAAGGATTTTGTTCTTGGATTTCATGGTTCAAATTCCCTTCTTCATTTCAGCCGTCAAGGGCCTTATCGTCTGATATTATGGCACATTCGCCCGGCCGGTGCAAGCGTTTTCCGGGTTTTGCAAAAATGTTACAAACCAGACACATTTTCATGCCCTGCGCGGTTTGCAAAACGCCGCGGCATCCGTTATAATGAAGGAGCGTTGTCCCCACGCCGCCTTTCAAAGAAAGCGCGCAGCAGCCGGGCGCATTCATTCTCCAGCACCCCGCCTGCGCAGGGCACGCGGTGGAAGAAGGCTGGATCGTGCGGCAGATCGTACACGCTGCCGCAGCAGCCCTGCCGCGCATCGTATGCGCCGAACACGCAGCCGTCCAGCTGCGCCATCACCATCGCCCCGGCGCACATGGGGCAGGGCTCCAGCGTCACATACAGCGTGCAGCCACTCAGCCGCCGGGTATGCAGGGCGCGGCAGGCGCGCTCCATGGCCAGCATCTCAGCGTGCGCCAACGGGCTATCCTGCGCCTCGCGCTCGTTATGGGCGCTGGCGATCACCTGCCCATCGTGCACAATTACCGCGCCCACCGGCACGTCGCTGCCGCTCTGCGCGGCCTGCGCAAGAGCCAAACGCATGAATTGCTCGTGCATTTTCTCACCATCCTACTATTGCATTTTAGCATGACCGCCCCCAAAGGGCAAGGAGGTTTTTATCATGACCAACGCCGTATTGGATACCATCGCTGCGCGCCGCAGTCACCGCGCCTATCAGGATACCCCCGTCACCCAGGCTCAGCTGGACGCGCTGCTGGTCGCCTGCCTGCAATCCCCCAGCGCTGTCAATAAGCAGCCCTGGCATATTTCCGTGGTGCGCGATAAGCAATTGCTTTCCGATATCAACGACGCCACCCGCGAGGGCATGATGCGCAAGGAAGCAGCGCAGCGCAGCCCGCGCTTTGAGGATAAGAAGTTTGATGTGTTCTACAACGCGCCGCTGGTGCTGTTTCTCTCAGCCGATCCTGCCTGGCGTTACAGCATGCTGGACTGCGGCATCGCGGTGCAGAATATCGCCCTGGCCGCCGAAAGCATGGGCCTGGGCAGCGTAATCCTGGGTTTGCCGCGCGAGGCTTTCAAGGGAGAACGGGCCGATGAGTTCCGGCGCCGCCTGTGCTTTCTGCCGGGCGAGGACTTTGCCATTGCCATCGCCATCGGCGTGCCTGCGGATACCAAGGCGGCGCATCCCGTGCACGACGGCCACATCAGCTACATTGACTGAGGCATGCCCATGCGCCGAGCCTGCATTTTTCTCATGCTGCTGACCCTGCTGCCGCTGTGCGCTGGCTGCGCCGCGGCGGATGAAGGCGCAGGCACGCAGCTGATCGCACTCAACATCGGCAAGGCAGACTGCCTGCTGCTGCAAACACAGGGTAAAGCCTACCTGATCGATACCGGCTGGGAGCGCACCAGCGCCGCCATGCTTGAGCTGCTGCGCCGCAATGGCGTTACACATCTGGACGGAGTATTCCTTTCCCACTGCGACCGAGACCATTACGGCGGCTTGCAGGCGCTGGCTCAAAGCGATATCCAGGTGGACGCCTGGTACGCCGCGGCCATCTATTATGATATTCCAAGCGCCGGCCATCCCATGATCGCCGCGGCCGCGCTGCGTGGGCAGGAGGTGTCCTGGCTGCGCGCGGGCGATGAAATCCGCATTTCAGATCAGGCGGCCTTTCGCGTAATCGGCCCGCTGACCCAGGACACGCAAAATGAAAACAACAACTCGCTCATTTTGCATGTGCAGACCGCCGACGGCAGCATCCTGCTGACCGGCGATATGAAGCTGGATGAGGAATACGCATTGCTGGAAGCAGGCGTTGTGCCTGCCTGCGATGTGCTGAAGATCCCATTCCATGGCGATAATAGCGCCACCAGCGACAGCTTTTTGCAGGCGGTATCCCCGAAGGCCGCCCTCATCTGCACCGCCACCCGCGAGGAGCCCGATACCCCCGCGCGTTCCCTGCTCAAATCCCTGGGACGGCTGGATATTCCGTATGCCGTCACGCAGGATTACACACGCGGCGTATGCGTAACGCTCAGCAACGGGACGGTCGCATTCAGCGATATCGTATGGGATACGCCCGATTATTCCGCTTCCGTGCGCCTGAAACTGAGCAACGACGATCATATCCTGACACTGCAGAACAGCAGCGCGCAGGATATTTCGCTTGATGGCTGGACGCTGTATGTCAGCCGCAGCAAAGCCTGCTACACCCTGCCCGAGGGCACGGTGCTGCCCGCCAACGGCGTATACAAAATCGGCGCGCGCGCCACGGAAAAGCCTGTATCGCTGCAATTGGATGTAAAGCGGCTGTGGCACAAATCGCGCTACGATCAGCTGATGCTCTACGATGCGACGGGCGCGCTGGTGGCCGTCACCGATAACGGCATGCCCGAATAGGATGCACAGGGAGGGCTTCGCCCCTCCACTCCCGCAAGGAGGTGTATCCATGAACTTTTCCGATTCCTGCCGCTGCGGCCGCCCCGCGCCGCCCTGCGTGCCTGCCTGCGGCTTTCTGATGCAGCAAATCGTGGGCAGCGGGCGCACCCAGCTGCGCTGCGAGCGCTTTTCTCTGCCGTTGTGCGGCGTGCCCGATTCCCTTTGCCCGCCCCTTCGCGTGCTGGATGTATGCGCATCCGGCCCCTGTGAGGAGGTTGGCCGCTCCTTCTGCGGCTGCGGCGGTGTGGAACTGCGCGTGCGCATTCCCCTGTCGGTCACGCTGTGCGATCAGCGCGGCTGCCGGTTTGAGAGTTGCTCCAGCATCGAGGTGCCTGTCACCGTGCGTCTGGGCTGCGGTGCGGAGCGCGGCGCGCAGTACGTTGCCTGCGCCCATGTGCGCCTGGCCCGCGGGGGCGAAAGCGCACCCTGCGATTGCGTGCAGACGGCGCTGGATGTGTGCGTGCAGGCATGGGCCGTATGCTGCCGCGCTATGGCCGCGCCGGGGCAATGCGCGCCCGAATGCCCGCCGCCCCTGCCCCTGTATCCTCAACCCTGCCGTCCCCCGCGCGACCCCTGGCGGCCACGCTAATTCCAAAAGCTCACTTGTACGGAGGCTAATCTATGCGCAATATCCGCAAGTTTACTGTTCTGCTGCTATTTCTGCTGGCGCTGTGCCTGCCCGCGCTGTGCGCGCAGGCGGCGTCAGGGCAAATCAGCGGCTATGCCTGGCAGGCACAAAGCGGCGATACCACCTATGATGCGAACGATCGCGGCCTAAGCGGTGTTGTCGTCACCCTGCACCGTGCGCAGGACGGCGCGGAGCTGTCTCAGCAAACGGTGGACAGAAACGGCGCTTTCGCCTTTACAGGCCTAAGCGCAGGCGAATATTACCTGTCGGCCAAGCTGCCTGCGGGCTATCAGTTTATCGAGCCTGCGGAGAGCGGTAGCGTGATGCTTCCCGCCGACGGCGGCAGCAGCACCTCTGCCGTGCTGACGCTTGCCGATGGGCAAAGCATCGATCACGCGCACATCGGCGCGTCCAAATCCGTCGGCCACCTGCGCCTGTATGCATTCGAGGATAAAAACGCCAATGGCGGCAGAAGCTCCTCGGAAGAAATGCTGCGCGGCGTGCAGACCGAACTGTACTATCAATATCAGGGCGAATGGGTCATGGTCGCCTCCGATATAACCGACCGCGAGGGCTGCGCCACCTACTGGAGCATGACCCCGGGCACGTACCGCATTCGCGTGGTGCTGCCCGATCCCTACATCATCGGCCCTCTGGGCGAAAAGATCAACGCCTGGTACAACTGCTTCCCCCCGTGCGACAGCAACGAGGGCTGGTCTGATCCCTTCGTCGTGCCCAGGGGAAACAGCCTGAACCTGGGGCTGGGCGCGGTCAGCACGGGCAGCCTGAGCGGCAGCCTGTGGTATGACGCAAACATGGACGGCCTGCGCGGCGCGGATGAAGGCGGCTACGCCGGAGCGACCATCACGCTTGACAACGACGCGGCTGGCGTTCACCGCACGCTGACCAGCACGGAGAACGGCCAGTATCGCTTTGACCGCCTGCTGGCAGGCACATATACGCTCACCGTCACCCTGCCAGAAAGCGCCATGTTCGCCCTGCCGGGCGGCGATTCGCAGTTCACGGGCGGCTACGCCTTCTCCCAGTCCATCAGCATCGGCGTATCCACGGGTGAAACCTCTGCCGTGCGGCCCATCGGCGTGATGGACGTAACAACGCTTGAAATTCGATTCTATCATGATCTCAACGCCGACGGCACGCTGGATGCAGGCGATCTGCCCTTTCCCGGCGCAACGGCGGAAATACTGGACGCGCAGGATAAGGTTCTCCTGACCGTAACGTCCGATAACGATGGCATTGCCCGCTTCCCCGTGCTGCGCGGCGGCGATAATCGCATCCGCTGCACCCTGCCCGATGGTCAGGTATTCACCATCGCAGGCAGTGAAAACGACTTTGTATCCCTGGCCACGCAAAAAACCATCACCCTGGAACGCGCGCTGCCCCACGGCCAAGCCAGCACATTATATGCCGGCGTCACCCTGCCCGCGCAGATTGCCGGCACGCTGTTCCTGGATCAAAACGTATCGGGCGTGATGGACAACGGCGAACACGGCCAGGCCGGCTTCACAGTGCAGGCTGTCAACATGCGCGGCGAAGTTACAGCCGAAACCGTCACGGACGATCAGGGCCGTTATCAGTTTGACAGCCTGCTGCCCGCGGCGCACACGGTGCGTTTTCTGCTGCAAGAAGCCTATGTGTTTGTGGAGCCCTCCGAAACGGGCGCAGCGGTGGAAAACCATGTGATCCTGCAAACGGCGGAATACGGCGAAACTGCCGCGATCACCCTGGCTCCCGGTCAGACGGCGGCGCATATCGACGGCGGCGTGTTCCGCAGCGCCACGGTATCGGGCCGCGTGCTGCTGGATTCCGGCCTGCCCTCCCTGCCGCTCAGCGGTGGCCTGGCGGGCGTGCGCATATCGCTGCTGGATGAGTACGGCGCGCCGGTATCGGACACCACCACCACCTATACCGATGAAAACGGCGACTATTACCTCAAGGGCGCGCTGCCCGGCGTCTACTCGCTGGAATATCAGCTGCCTGCGGGCACAGCCTTCACCGTACCGATGCTCGAAAGCGACGTGTGGTATTCTGAGCCTTTCACCGTGGCTGCGGCGGACGATCTGACCCAGCAGCCGCTCTACGCTGTACCCACCAGCAGCCTGTCGGGCATGCTGTATCAGGATAGCGACCTGAACGGCGAATATGCCGCGGGTGAACCCGTGCTGGTCGATGTGACCATTACCGCGCACAACACCGACCTGGATATTACCTATGAAACCCGTTCACTGGACAATGGTCAGTACATCTTCGATTCGCTGCGCCCTGGCGTATACATGTTCTCCATTACCCTCGAGGATTCCCGCTGCCTGGTAACGGATGATTCTTCGCCCTTCGCCGCCACGCCGGAAGCTACCGCCATGGCTGAAATGACCTTCGGCGCGGGCGATCATCAGGAGAACCGCAACATCGCCACCTCCTACACCGCCAGCCTGACAGGCAAGCTGTTTATGGATCAGGGCAACGACAACCATCTGGATGCGCAGGACGCGGGCGCGCCGCAGATTCCCGTCACGCTCAAGGCCGTGCGCAGCGCGCTGTCCTACACCTTGCTGACCGATGAAAACGGCGCGTTCACCCTGCCCGCCCTCGCGCCGGGCGACTATCAGCTGCTGATTTCCCTGCCCGGGGATTGCATCCCTGCCGACGGCAACACCGCCGTGCTGACGGATGGCTTCTGGACGTCTGACATGCACATTGACAGCGGCAGCCAGCTTGATCTCACCTATGCGGTGCTGCGCTATGCCCGCGCCGCCGGCCATGTATGGAGCATGGACGGCTCGCTGACCGGCGTTTCCGGCCGCACGGTGACGCTGTATCAGGACGACGAAATTCTTTCCACCGTCACCACGGATGAGAACGGCGCGTTCGAATTCCTGCAGCTCAAGCCCGGCCGCTACTCCTTCACCTGCGATCTGCCCGAGGGCAACTATCGCTTTGCCCGCAGCGTGGATACAGCCGAGCGCCCCAGCCTGATTACCGGCGATCAATCCGTCGTCAATGACAAGCTGGGTTATTCGGACGAAATTGAAATTCTCATGGGGCAGGATGTGAACACCTGCGACTTTGGCATCGGCGCGCTGGGCAAGCTGGGCGATACCGCCTGGCTGGATGAAAACGGCAACGGCATGCAGGATGAGGGCGAGCTGCCCGTGCCCGGCATCGAGATTGCGCTGTATCAGTATGGTGAATTGATCAATGAAGCGACAACCGATCAATATGGCCATTACCTCTTTACAGATTTGTATCCCGGCGTGTATACTGTGCGGGTGACCATGCACAAGGAGCTCAAGGCCACCGTGCATCAAACCGATTTCCCGCTGGTCGCCAGCGTTTTACCCGAATCTGATGAACTGACTGTGGAAGCGGAGGGGATCGTCGTGCCCAGCAACAGCCGCAACCTAAGCTGCGATTTCGGCTTTGTGCTGCGCAAGGCCGGCCAGTATCCCGAGGCCATGAGCACAACCCTGCCCACCAGCTGGGATGATAACTAAGGAGGCACTTTTTATGCGAGAATACGGATTGCAGCTTTACAGCATCCGCAACGCCATTACGGAAAACTATCACGACGCGCTGCGCCAGGTAGCGGAAATGGGCTACAAAATGGCCGAGCTTTACGGCGGCATGGGTCCCGGCGCGCAAACCCTGCGCAGCTGGATGGATGAATTTGGTCTTCGTGTATCGGGCACACACACCAAGGCGGCTGATCTTGCGCCGGACATGCTGAGCCAGACCATCGCCGACCATCACACCCTGGGCTGCGATACGCTGATTATCCCCCACTATGATATCAGCACCGCCGAAAAGGTGGACGAGCTGGTTAACCTGATCAACACCGTGCAGCCCGTGCTGGAAAAGGAGGGCATCACGCTGGCCTTCCACAATCACTCCCGCGAATTCTGGCCCAACGAGGCCGGTCAGCTGACGCACTTTGAATTGCAAAAGCGCACCGATATCAAGTTTGAGCTGGACACCTTCTGGACCTTCAACGCCGGATATGACCCGTGCGAAATGATGGAAAAGCTGGCCGACCGCCTGATCGCCATCCACATCAAGGATGGCTTCAAGAGCGAGGCCGTGGGCGCGAAGGCGCATGGCATGCCCCTGGGCATGGGCGAAGCCCCCGTCCCGGCCGTGTACGCCAAGGCCCTGGCCATGAAGCTGCCCATCATCGTGGAAAGTGAAACCCAAACGCCCGACGGCCCCACCGAAGCGCGCATCTGCATGGATTACCTGCGCTCGCTGGAAAAATAATCAATCGCCATAAACAAACCGCCGCCCGCAGACAAGCATCTGCGGGCGGTATTTTTTATTTGTGATTTCTATTTGTGAATATACATCTGAGATGGCTTCTCCTCGCCGTCTCCCTGCGCCATACAGAAAAACTCCCAGCCATAGCGCTCATAAAAGCCCGTATGGTCAGTAAACAGATAAACAGGCGTGATTCCCCGCGCCTTCAAATCGGCCACCGCCTGATTCAGAAGGCTCCCCGCCACGCCCCGGCGGCGATATGCTGGCTCGGTATACACCGCGCAGATATTGGGCGCAAGATCCTTGCGAGCATGAAAGTCGTTTTCAATCACGCCCAGGCCGCCCACGATTCGCCCGCCATCCAGGCACAGATACCAGCCATATTCCGTTTCCGCGCACAGGTAGGCTTCCATGCAGACCATATAGGCTGCCTCCGGCACGCCCCATTTGGCATGAAACCATGCCGCCGCGCGCTGCTTCAACTCCGGCCTTTGCCGCAATGTAACGCAAACAAGCCCGTCCATGGTTCTTCCCTCACTCCTCAATCGTATATCCCGCGTTGGCCAGTGCCGACAACGCGCGCGGATAATGCGCCTGCTTGAGCAGGATATAATCCGTATTATAGGTAGAAATCGCAAAAATCGGGATCTTATGCTGCGCCAGCACCTGGGCGATTCCGGCCAGGATACCAACCAGCGCGAAATCCAACGTGCCCTGAACACGCAGCGCGCGCCAGCCGTCGTCCTTCTCCATGGTGTTTGCGGGCGCATCCTGTGTCAGGCATACCAGCGAGTTTTCCTCATCGGTTTTCGCGGTGAACACATACTCCGCGCGCCAATTGACAAGCGAATAGTCCTCCACCTTGCAAACCGAAAAATCGTTGGGGATTGATTGAATGATCATGCTTCATCCCTCGTTTCATTTTGTCTCTTCTACCGATATCTGCGCAAATCAGCACGCGCTGCCATGGTGGTTTGCATGATTTATATCATACTTGAACCTTCAACGCCAAGCGTTGCTCCAGCTTCTCCTGCTGTTAGTGCACATTTTGCGCCGCTCAGTCTGTGTATTTTGCCGTTAAATTCATTATACTGCGAAGTTTACATTATTTTCAGCCGTCTGGCCATTATACTTTCATGAGAAGGAAAGGAGGTGGCGCAGATGTCCAAGCCGCGCACAACACCCATTGGCAAGCGCAACATCGTTGGGACAAAAATCGTTCAATTGCGCAAGGCGCGCGGCATGAAGCAAAAGGATCTGGTGATCCGGCTGCAAAACATGGGCATGGACATCAGCGACACCAGCATGTCCCGCCTGGAAGGCCAAACCCGTCTGGTGCAGGACTTTGAAATCCCTGTTCTGGCCAAGGCGCTAAACGTATCCATTGAATGGCTGCTGGAGCAGGAAGAAGAATAAATCCGTAAGCCAATCTCTTTGTGGCGATCGATTACAATTAGAATCACTCATTGCATAATTTAATGAATATAGTTAATATATATGTTTAATATTTGTCTGTATTAGCATCTATTTTGCCATTTTATTATTTAATCGCATATAGTATAATAATTTCAATCCATTTACATTAATTGCAAGAGAGAGAAAAGGAGCAAATCAAATGAAAGCCACAAAACTGATCATCGGTATCCTTAGCTGCATTCTGTGCATCGCAGTTTTGTTTCAATCATGTTCTGCTAGGCTTGTAACCGCTGTGGAAGGCAACACAAACGACCTAAGTGCCAGCAGTGGCATCTTATTCATGATTGCATTGCTGGTCGCTGGAATTACTGGCCTTGCCACGCGCAAGAGTAAAGGCGGTGGTATTGTAGCATTTATATTTTACTTAATTGCTGGCATTATCGGTGTAACAAGTAACGGTGTATATAAGGATCTGGTGATTTGGGGTGGTGTTGCACTACTTTTCGCCTTGTTGCAGTTCGTCTGTTCTGTCTTTATGCGCAAAGAATAATCCAAACATGAAAGGGCGTTATTTTCGCCTACAATCATTAGGCAAGAAAGCTCTTTATGCATGGAATGAATCTGCCGGAGCACAGCTTTGTACTCCGGTTTTTTGATTTTTTATAAGTAATCTTTATTTGATTACAACCGTGTGTTGTATACATGATTACAACCGTGTATACAATAGCCGCACATAAGCAGAATTAACGCGCCATAATTTCTAATTCTGTCGATGCAGCGGCTTTCCCGCATCAGCCCAGTTTTCCCCCATTTCGCCCTCAAAACCGCACAAAAAAGTGCGAAACCGGCTATTTTCAAGCAGATTTCGCACATTTGGCGGAGAAGGAGAGATTTGAACTCTCGCACCGGTTATCCCAGTCTACTCCCTTAGCAGGGGAGCCCCTTCGGCCACTTGGGTACTTCTCCATTGGCCTGCATGCATCGATGAAAGTGGCGGAGAGAGAGGGATTCGAACCCCCGGTGCCTTTCGACATCACCAGTTTTCAAGACTGGCGCCTTAAACCACTCGGCCATCTCTCCGCATGGGCGTGACAGCCTTCATCATCGAATCGCTATAATAGTATAGCAGCATTCGCTCGCTTTGTCAATCACTTTTTTTAGGCAAAAGCAGCAATTCCCTTCACATTCTTTTCCAGTGCGGCGGTAGCCTTTTTCGCCCGTCTATGGTACAATAGAAACGCGGCCCTGCCCCCATGGAGCAAGGCCGCATCGGCTGATTATTTTCAGTTGCCCTTGATGGCCTTGAGCAGCCGCTTGCCAACCAACGCGGCCAGCAGCAGGCAGATCAGGGTATCAGGGATCAGGTACGCGCCGTTGTACACCAGGGAGTAGGTTACTGGCGTGGAGAACTGCCAGCTGCCGATGACCAGCTCAGATACGGGGGTGTCTGCCACCCACATCAGGCCAGCCAGGAAGGCGCACAGCGCGCGCATCAGGGCCGCAAAAGGAATGGACAGGTACATCCACTTTTCGCCCTTGTTATGGGCAATGCCCGCCAGACCCAGCACGGTAAAGGCCAGGATGTAATCCAGCAGGAACTGCCAGACATTGAGCCACCAGCCGCCCTGCAGATACTGCAGCACGCCGTATACCAGGCCGGCCAGCAGGCCGGGGCCCGCGCCGTAGGCCACGGAGAACAGCATCAGCGGCAGCATGCTGCCAGGGGTGACGCTGCCGCCGGTGGGCATGCGATACAGGCGAATGCAGCTGAGCACAAAGGACAGCGCCACGCACAGCGCGCCGGACGCAAGCATGCGCGCGTTCCACTTGCGGCGGGTCTTGACCAGCGCGGCGAAGATCACGCACAGCGCGACCACCACAGCCAGGGCGATCCACAGCGTCAGGGGAGTTTCGGCAAACTTTTTGAACATGAGAAATGCCTCCTTCTTTTCCCGCATAATAAAACCCGCACGCTTTACGCATGCGGGAAACGGCGCGGAGGCAATACACCTCTGCTTTTCCGCTTCCCTACGGTAGGATGATCTACACAGGTTCGAGGGGACTGGCCCAAGCCATCTCAGCCGCTATGCGACGCCCCCAGCGGGTAACGCAAGCATTATAGCACAAAACCAATACTTGTCAAGGAGAAACCGCCATGCCGCACCATTTTTTCGCTTACATGAACCGCATGAAGTATATCCGCCGTTGGGGGCTGATGCGCAACACCCAGGCCGAGAACGACATGGAGCACGCCTTCCAGACGGCCATGATCGCCCACGCCATCGCGCTGCTGGGCAACGCCCGCTACCGCCGGGATTATGATGCAGAGCACATCATGGCGCTGGCCATGTATCACGATGCCAGCGAGGTCATCACTGGCGATCTGCCCACGCCCGTCAAGCACAACAACCCCGTCATCCGGGATGAATATCACCGTCTGGAGGCCATTGCCGACCAGCGGCTGCTGCGCATGCTGCCCGAGGACATCCGCCCCACTTATGAAGCGCTGATCGGCACGGAGGAGAAGGGCGCGGAATGGCGCATCGTCAAGGCTGCCGACAAGATCAGCGCCTATATCAAGTGCATGGAGGAGCGCAAGATGGGCAACCGCGAGTTTGCCGAGGCTGAGACCAGCACGCTCAGCGCCATCCGCCGCATCGACCTGCCCGAGGTGCAGGATTTCATGGACGATTTTGTGCCGGGCTTTGGCATGTCGCTGGATGAGATTTCGCGGGATTAACGAAAGAGAAAAGCAAAAGAAAAAGAAAGAGAAAGATAAGAAGCCGCTGCTTTCTTCGCCAAGGAAGGCAGCGGTTTTCTTCGTCTTTCCAGGTTTTTTTCTATCTTGAAAACACAGAAATGACGCCCACCGATTTCCCGTCGACAACCGGTCACGTACCGACTCGCACAGGAAACGGCTCGCTCTCACCTACCGGTCACGTACCGGCGGCGCAGAGCGAGGCGTCATCTTCTACTAATATATTAGCAGCCAACGCCGAAAATGTCAACACTGAAAATATTTCTGATTTTTATGCTTATGCTTGCAGCATCTGCCGGAAAAAGGCCACGCCGCGGTTCAGGTTTTCCAGCGACAGTCGCTCGTCCACGCCGTGCACGCGCAGGAGCTCGTCCTGCGGCAGGATGAAGGGGCTGAAGCGGTATACCTGCGGGCAGAGCGCTTCCATGCGCCGCGCGTCCGTGCCGCCTGCCAGCAGAGAGGGCACGATCACCGTGCCCGGAAAATGCACGGCGATGGCGGTGCACAGCGCATCCCAGGCGGGGCCGCTGGCGGGGGAGAGCGCGCCGGGCTCCTCCATGCACTGCACGGACAGCGTGATGGGCGCGCGCCTGATGCAGCGGCGCACCTGGCGCAGCAGCGCCTCGGCGCTGTCCCCGGGCAGGATGCTGGCCGAATAATGCAGCGTGGGAATCTCGCCCAGCAGCGCGTCGCCCGATTGCTTCCATAAGGATAGCTGCGTGCGTGTGATTGCGCGGCCCGTCGCTGTGCGCGACAGACGATGCAGGAGCGACCCATGAAAAAGGCGGCCGTGGGACAGGCAGAAGCGATCTCGCCCGTTCATCAGGGGGCGCATGGCGGGCAGCATATCCGACAGCACCGGGTCGCATAGCCGCGCGCGGGGATGGATACGCGATATACGCGCCGCCGCGCGGGAAAGCTCCTCCAGCGCGCGCGGAGCCGTGCAGCTAAGCGAAAAGAGCAGCCGTCCCTTTTCAGCCACGCCCACCGTAGCGAAAGGCTTGCGCGTCAGCGAGAAGGGCTGAGAGATATTGCCGCCCTCATCCAGAATAAAGGCAGGGTGCACACCGCGCGCCTGCAGCAGGCGGGCCATAGCGGCCATGCTGCCCCCGCGCGTTTCCTCATCGCAGGAGAAGGCAAGCCAGATATCCCCGCCGGGCTGCCAGCCCTCGGACAGCAGCCCCTCGGAAGCCGTTAACAGGGCAACCAGATGACCCTTCATATCCGCCGCCCCGCGGCCATAGATGTAGCCGCCGTGCGTTTCGCCGCCAAAGGGCGGATACGTCCAGGCGCTGATATCGCCGGGGCTGACCACATCCAGATGCGATAAAAACACCAGCGGCTGCCCCTCTGGCGCGCCGGGCAGATGCAGCAAAAGCGCGCCGCCGCCTAAGGTTTCGCAGCTGCACAGCGAAAAAAGCCGCGGAAACAGCTGCCGCAGCAGCGTATGCAGGCGGCGGAATATCCCCGCGTCGCCGCCCGAAACGGTGGGCTGCATGATGCACAGCGACAGCGCGCGCGCGGCGTAATCCTCAGGCAGGGCAGAATAGGTCACAAATGGTTTCCCCCAATAAACGCTATTAAAGAATCATTCCCATATCTTTTTCGACGGCGGCGGCAAAAAATCCTGCACCGTGGGCGGAAACAGGGCGAAATCGATCAAAAAAGTGAAAATTAGAATTGCCTATTGGGGATGTATTGTGCTATAATCATTCGGCGATTTCTTTAAAGTGGAATCGTTTCAATGCGCGATACCAAAGCAGTCTTCCGCGGCGCGGCCGCGTTTGAAAGGAGTATGAACTTTTTATGCCTTACATTGCTGTATTGACCAGCGGCGGCGACAGCCCTGGCATGAACGCGGCGGTTACCGCTATCGCCCGCAGCGCGGCGCTGCTCAACATGCCCCTGCTGGGCGTAGATCGCGGCTTTAACGGCCTGCTGGGCAAAAGCCCCAAGACCGATTTTATGGAACTGAATCTGGAAAAGGCGCTGGATATCGCCGACCTGCCCGGCACGCAGCTGCGTACCGCCCGGTGTGTGGAGTTCAAGGATAAGGCTGTGCAGGCTCGCGCGGCCAAGCTGCTGCGCGATATGGATGTGGCCGGCCTGATCGTCATCGGCGGCGATGGCAGCTTCCAGGGCGCACGCGCGCTGTGCGAGCAGGGCATCCCCTGCATCGGCATCCCCGGCACCATCGATAACGACCTGGCCTACACCGAAATGACGCTGGGCTTTGACACCGCCGTCAACGTGTGCGTGGACGCGGTGCGCTCCATCCGCGCCACCTCCCGCTCCCACGACCGTCCCCATGTGGTGGAGGTCATGGGCCGTCACTGCGGCGATATCGCCCTGATGACCGCCGCCTCCACGGGCGCGGAAATCGTCATTGCCCCCGAGGCCAAGCGCTGGACGGTGGATGAGATTGCCCATCGCCTGCAAAGCCAGATCGACCGCGGCAACTACCGCAGCACCATCGTGGTGGCCGAGGGCAGCTGGGAAATGATGGCGCCCTTTGATGTGTACAAGTTCCTCAAGCCCTATGGCAAGGAAGTGTTTGAGGGCGAGCCCATGACGGCCTATCGCTTTGCCAGCGTGCTCAAGCGCAAGACCACCATGCCCGACGGCTCCTTCCCCGAGGTGCGCCATACGGTGATCGGTTACACCCAGCGCGGCGCTCAGCCCACGGCTCGCGACGCCACTTTCGCCTTTGAATCCGGCGTGCTGGCGGTCAACCTGCTGCAGCATGGCGTAAGCAACCGCGTGATCGGTATGAAGCACGGCAAGGTGTATCATGAGGACATCGAGAAAGCCCTCAAGGCGCGCCGCCCCTTCAATCGTTCGCTGTACAATACCATCAACGGGCTGTAAATTTGCAAAAGGATCCTGCTTCGTGTTGACAGCCCGAAAGCGGCTGTGATAGAATACCTCTTGTGCCAGATACTTACACCGGCACATAAACAAACATGGAAAGGAGGCTGCGGCGTGCGCAACATTGAATCTTCGGTTGCTTTGTTTCCCCGTGCTCAGGCAAGGGACGCCTTTGATACGCATGCGCAGCCGCCCTTGGATTGCGCTTGGGCTTTTTAAGCGCATCATAGAGAGCGTCTGCTGCCTGCACGCATGCGGACGCTCTTTTTCTATGTTTTTTTCAATGCGAAAGGAGAGGTGATTGATCCTATGAACAAGCGAAGGATGCGCTTGATGGGCAAGCTGGTGGCGCAAAATAAATGGCTCTTTATCGGGGCGGCGCTGTGCGTGCTGATCAGCGTGGTCATCGATTACCTGACCCCCCTGCTGCTGGCCGAAACGCTGGACTATTATCTCAGCGGCCAGCCCTCCACCATGCCGGCGTTTGTCAACCGCTGGGTGGATAGCTGGGGCGGCCCTGGCTTTATGGCGCGCAACCTGTGGATCGTTGGTCTGGCGCTGGTGGGGCTGAATATTGTGGGCGGCGCGATCAACTTTTTCAAGGGTCGCTGGCAAAGCAAGGCGGGCGAAAATGTGGCGCTGTACCTGCGCGAACGGCTGTATGAGCACATCCAGCACCTGCCCTTCAGCTATCATGTAAAGGCCGAAACGGGCGATATGGTGCAGCGCTGCACCAGCGATGTGGATACCGTGCGCCGCTTTCTGGCCAGCCAGCTGCTGGCAGTGGTATCCTCGGTGCTGATGATCGTGGTGGCGCTGACGATGCTGTTCAGCAAAAACGTAAAGTTAGCGCTGATCAGCATGGTGATGGTGCCGGCCATTTTCTGCTTTGCGTTTCTGTTCTTCAAGTGGGTGGTCAAGGCCTTTGGCGATGCGGACGTATCCGAGGGTCGCCTCAGCGCCGTGCTGCAGGAAAACCTGACCGGCGTGCGCGTGGTGCGCGCCTTTGGCCAGCAGCAATATGAAGTGGAAAAATTCACTGGCGCAAGCGCGGATTATAAAAAGAAATCCTTCAAGGTAAGCAAGCTCCTGGCCGTGTACTGGGCGGGCAGCGATACCATGTGCATGATCCAAAGCGGCATTACGCTGATCATGTGCGTGCTCTTTGCCGCACGCGGCGAAATCACCGTGGGCACCATGGTGGTGTTTACCAGCTATGTGGGCAAGCTCCTATGGCCCATCCGCCAGCTGGGCCGCATTCTGTCCGACGCAGGCAAAAGCTTTGTGGCTGTGGAGCGCATTGACGAGATCCTCCGCGCGCCCGTGGAGCCTGCCGAGCCGGACGCTATCCAGCCTCCCCTGAACGGGGATATCGTGTTCGATCACGTCACCTTCGGCTATGACAGCAACCGCAACGTCCTGCAGGATATGAGCTTTACCATCCCCGCCGGCAAAACCGTGGCCATCCTGGGCGCTACGGGCAGCGGCAAGAGCAGCATCGTACACCTGATGCAGCGCCTCTTTGAGCCGCAGAGCGGCCGCATCACCATCGGCGGCGTGGATATCCAGAAGATTGACCGCAGTTACCTGCGCGCCCATGTAGGCCTGGTGCTGCAGGAGCCCTTCCTGTATTCCAAGACGCTGCGCGACAACGTGGGCATCGCCGTCTCCCATCCCTCCCAGCAGGCCATTGAACGCGCGGCCGTGGACGCCAGCGCCCTTAGCTTTATCGAGGATAGCGAAAACGGCTGGAATACGGTGGTGGGCGAGCGCGGCGTAACGCTCTCGGGCGGCCAGAAGCAGCGCATTGCCATTGCCCGTACCCTGATGAAGGACAACGATATCCTGATCTTCGACGATTCCCTGTCCGCCGTGGATACCGAAACCGACGCGGCCATCCGCCATGCCCTCAAGGAGCATAGCCGCGATACCACCACCATCATCATCAGCCATCGCGTGGTGACGCTCTCGCAGGCCGATCTGATCCTGGTGGTGGAGGATGGCCACGTCATCCAGCAGGGCACGCATCAGCAGCTGATTCATCAGCCCGGCCTGTATGCGCGCATCTTCAACATCCAGACCGCGCTGGAGGAGGAATTTGCCCGCCACAGCGCCCAGGAGGTGAACTAAAGCCATGCAGCAGACGCAGGAAAAAGACTATACGCAAAAATTTGACCTGTCCCTGTGGCGCAAGATTTTCCATCATGCCCGGCAGTATTATCCGCACCTGGCCGCGCTGGCCCTGTCGATGGCCATCAGCGCCCTGTGCGACGTGGCCTTTCCGCTGCTGACCAGCTACGCGATCGACTATCTGATTCCCGGCACGGGCGCGCAGGCCCCCTCGGGCGCCATGGCCCGGTTGATGTACAACATGGTCGGCTCGGCGGCCGCCCTGTTTTCCGGCAACACCATGGCGGGCTTTATCTTCCTGTATGCAATGCTGGTGATTGTGCAGGTCGCCACTATTTACGCTTTCCTGTATCTGGGCGGCGTGATCGAGGTGGGCGTGTGCTACAACATCCGCCAGGAAGCCTTCCATAAGCTGCAGGAGCTGCCCTTTTCCTATTATGACCGCATGCCTGTCGGCTATCTGATGAGCCGCATGACCAGCGATATCCAGCGCCTGGCCGAAACCATCGGCTGGAGCCTGCTGGATCTGTTCTGGGGCGTAGTGATGCTGGTGATGTGCTCGGTCACGATGCTGACCATCAACTGGAAGCTGGGTCTGGCCGTGATGGTGGTGCTGCCGCCGCTGGCCGTTATCAGCTTTTATTTCCAGCAGAAGATCCTCAAGAGCTGGCGCGCCGTGCGCAAGACCAACAGCCGCATCACCGGCGCGTTTAACGAAGGCATCATGGGCGCGAAAACCACCAAAACCCTGGTGCGCGAGGAAGCCAACATGCAGGAGTTTGGCGAATTGACCCACGAGATGCGCCGCTCCTCCGTGCGCGCCGCGTCGCTCAACGCCCTGTATCTGCCCATCGTTATTTCCCTGGGCTCGCTGGCCACAGCCTACGCCCTCTGGCGCGGCGGAAACCTGGTGCTGGCTGGAGCCATGTCCCTGGGCGTTATTCAGGTGTTCGTCAATTACACGGTGCAGTTTTTCGAGCCCGTGCGCAACATTGCCGGCGTGTTCAGCGAAATGCAGTCGGCACAGGCCGCGGCCGAGCGCGTGATGACGCTGCTGGACACCCAGCCCGACATTGTGGACAGCCCCGAGGTGGTAGCGCAGTTTGGCGATAACTTCCATCCCAAGCGCGAAAACTGGCCCGAGCTGCACGGCGATATCGACTTTGAGCACGTGGACTTCAAGTATCAGGATGGCGAGCGCGTGCTGACGGACTTTAACCTGCACGTCAAGGCTGGCGAAACCATCGCGCTGGTCGGCCCCACGGGCGCGGGCAAATCCACCGTGGTCAATCTGGTGTGCCGCTTCTATGAGCCTACGGGCGGCGAAATCAAAATAGACGGCGTGGACTACCGCAAGCGCAGCCAGCTGTGGCTGCAATCCAATCTGGGCTATGTGCTGCAGGAGCCGCGGCTGTTCTCGGGCACCATTCGGGATAACATCCGCTATTCCAAGCTGGACGCTACGGACGAGGAGATTCGCCGCGCGGCGCAGCTGGTAAACGCCGAGCCCTTTATCCTGAAGATGGAAAAAGGCTATGACACCGATGTAGGCGAGGGCGGCAGCCGGCTGTCCACGGGCGAAAAGCAGCTGATTTCCTTTGCCCGCGCGATCCTGAGCAACCCACGCATCTTCATCCTGGACGAAGCCACCTCCTCCGTCGATACTGAAACCGAGGTCATGATTCAGCAGGCCATCTCCCAGGTGCTTACGGGCCGCACGTCCTTTATCATCGCCCACCGCCTGTCCACCGTCCGCTCGGCCGACCGCATCCTGGTCATCGAGGATGGCAAGATCAAGGAGCAGGGCACGCATCAACAGCTGCTTCGCATGAAGGGCAGCTATTACAAGCTGTACATGAGCCAGTTTGAGGAAGAACGCGCGCAGGAAATCCTGTCCGCCAGGCTTGCGGACAGCAAAACGGACAATTAAAGCAGCCCTGCGTATATTTTATCCCCCTGCCCTTGCGGTATGGGGATTTATTATGGTAAAATCTGACCGTAATCGAAAAACAAGGAGGATTTTACATCCATGAACGTTTACCCCAACGCCAACCCCGCTCCCCGCAAAAACGGCAATAAAAAGCTAATCCGCGCGGGCGTGATCGCCGCAGTCGCCATTGTGCTGGCGCTGATTGTATACGGCGGCTGCACCGCCATCGTGCCCACCGGCTATACCGGCATCCTGACCACCTTCGGCAAGGTGGCCGACTACACGCTGGACGCGGGCTTCCACCTGAAAAGCCCCTTCCAGGTGGTCACTGTGATGGATAACCGCGAGCAGAAAACCAGCTACAACACGCAGGCCTTCTCCAGCGATATCCAGCAGGTGCAGGTGATCGGCTCCATCAACTATAACATCAACAAGACCACGGCCATGAACCTGTTCAAGGACGTGGGTACCAACTACTACAACACCCTGGTTTCGCCCCGCCTGCTGGAAAACCTCAAGGCTGTATTTTCCAAGTACACGGCAGAGGAGCTGATTTCCTCCCGTGATCGCCTGTCCATTGAGACCCGCGAAATGCTGAGCCGCGAAATGAGCGGCTACGGCATCAATATCATCAGCGTATCCATTGAGGATATCGACTTTGCCGACGCCTTTACCGATGCGGTGGAAGCCAAGCAGGTGGCGCAGCAGGGCAAGCTGAAGGCTGAAATTGAGCAGGAGCAGGCCACCATGGAGGCTCAGCAGCAGGCCGAGCGCAAGAAGATTGCCGCCGAGGCTGAGGCCAACGTGCAGAAGATCAACGCCGACGCGGAAGCCTATGCCATCCGTGCGCAGGCCGAAGCCCAGGCTGAGGCCAACCGGCAAATCGCCCAGTCGCTTACGCCCGAGTTGATTGAGTACACCCAGGTATCCAGCTGGGATGGCAAGCTGCCCACCTACATGGCCGGCGGCGACTCCACCACCCTGCCTGTGCTGAACCTGAGCGATCAGTAACGTCTCTCGTCCCTTTTCTCCTACACAAAAGCGCCAAGGGAGTTTCCTCCCTCGGCGCTTTATTGATATTTCGCTTAGCCAATGCCGCCTGTTACCGCGTCGCAGTCCAGAATCTCACCCGTCTGCGCATCCAGTCGAACACAGCAGCTCCATTCTATACCGTTTACATAAGCAGGGATATACCAGTCCAGATCCCATATCCGCTGTCCATTGGGACGCTGATACAGCGTGGCGTAAACCAGTTCGCTGCCCTCAGCTTCAAAACCCTCCTTGGTCAGGCCAAAGTCCTCCAGCAGCGCGACCTTGCCCAGCTCTTCTGCACGATCCTGAGCAATATCCTGCGAACCCGCATCGACGATGCGCGAAATCTCACCATCATACCGCCCTTCCAATTGCGTGCGCAGCAGCTTATTGGCCTGCTTGAGCCGATGCTTCACCCCACTGCGCGTTGTCCGCAGCGCCTGGGCTACATCGTTCACCTTCATTCCCTGATAATAGCGCAGCAGCGCCGTGCCGTACTGCGCCATCAGGCGCTCCAGCGCCGCCTGCCTGTCCCGCGTTTCATCCGTTTGCACGCCGTTCGCCTCCTTTCACACGTTTGACGAGGAAGGTGATCAAAATGGACGTTAAAAAATAAAACTTCCGCCATTTTATAACAGTGGAAGCGGGATTTGAAAACATCGCCCATAAAACAGGACAACAAAAAAGGACTGCCGAGCGTTGCTGCCCGGCAATCCCTGTTGCGGTGAGATTACTTGATGGTGATACGGCCCTGGGGCTGCGCATACTGCTGACCCACAACGCCGCCCAGCACCTGCTGCACATAATTAACCAGCGCGTCCTCCAACGCCACGCCCGTCTTGTAGCCGGCGGTCGCATTGGCATACTTGAAGGCATAATAGGTATCGCCGCCCGCGGCGGTGAAATCGTTGGTGGCGATGGTGTACAGCGCGTCCTTATCAAAGGCCTGGCCGCCTACGGTTTCGATGGTCACGCGCGCGCCGGGATTCTTGGGCGCAAAGTAGGTGGAATCGGGATACTGCTCGCCCTGCTCAAAGGGCACAGTGGTATCGATGGTGAACACGATGCCCGCTACCTGCGGGAACGCGCCGATGGCGTCGGGGGTGGAGAAGGTAGCCGCTTCCAGCGCTTCCAGCAGCTCCGCGCCGGTCACGGTCAGCACGCTTACCTGGTTGCCGAAGGGGAAGATGGTCTTCATATCCTTCATGGTGATATCGCCGGCCTTGATGGAGGCGCGGATGCCGCCGCCGTTGGTGAGGGCGGCCACGACCTGCTCGCCCATGGCCTGCTGCGCAGACCACAGGATCGCATCCGCCGCAAAGTCGCCCAGGTTGGTTTCCTGCGTGCGCACGCCGGGAGCCTTGTTGCCATCCAGATCCACTTCAGTCTTGGCGAAGGCCGCGGACAGCTGCGCTTCCACCGCTTCATTGCGGCCGTTTACCACGGCGGCAACCTCGGCGTCGCAGGGCTTGTACATGTCAGACAGAATGTTGCTGTCGCACTTCCACAGCTTGGCGGTCAGCTTTTCGCCGTCGAATACGACATAGCCGATATTGCCGAAATACTCGCCGGTGGAAACCAGCAGGGTCTTCACGCCCTCGGTCTTGCTTTCCACTTCCTTGCCGCCGTCGATGACGGTGTGGCTGTGGCCGTCGATGAACAGGTCGATGCCGGTGGTGTTGGCAATCACATCGATGGAGCGGTTGCCGGTGCTCTCGTCATCCACGCCCAGGTGGCCGACGCACACAATCAGGTTGCAGCCCGCTTCCTTCAGCGCGTCAACCTGCGCCTGCGCGCAGGCATACAGCTCCTCGCCCGCGGCGAAGGTGATGCCGCGCACCTTGTCAGGATGGGTCTTGGTCATGGCCTCGGGGGTGTCCAGGCCGAACACGCCCACCTTGAAATCGCCCTTTTCAAAGATCACATGATCCTTGAATTTGAGCTCGCCGCTGATTTTATCGGTGATGTTGGCGGCCAGGATGGGGAAGTTGGCAAGCTCGGCGTTCTGCAGCAGGTTGTCGATGCCCCAGTCCAGCTCATGATTGCCGGGCGCCATCGCGTCATAGCCCGCGGCGTTCATGAATTCAAAGGCGGTCTTGCCGTAGTCCAGGTTGACCAGGGGCGTGCCCTGGGAGGCGTCGCCCGCATCCAGCAGCAGCACCTGCGCGCCCTGAGCCTCCAGGTCCTTTTTCACCTGCGTGATGGCGGCATAGCCCCATACGCCATTGGCGGACACGGCGCGGCCATGAACATCGTTGGTATGCAGAATAACTAGCTTGCCTTCCAGCGCGCCGCCTTCGGCCAGCGCGGGCAGGGCAAGGCCCAGCGCCAACGCCAGGCTAAGCAGGAGACAGATCAGCTTTTTGAAAGACATGAGAGTTCCTCCTTTTTATTATCGCCGCTTATTCGATGTGCGCAGCGTTTTTGTTCTTTTATCTTACCAAATCCAGCCGATTGCGTCAATATGGGAGCGATGCAAACAGGGAAAAAATTCCTCTGCCGTCTCTTGCGCGCCCTTTTCGCTTTGTGTTATGATCTGCTTAAAAAAACCTATTCTCGTGAACCGCCGCGCCGTGTAAGCTGTCTAATAGGTGAAATCAGCTGATTACCATGCAAAGGAGACGCACGATGGACAAGGATGAATTTTCGCGCCGGGCGCGGGATGCGACGCAATCGCTCTACCGCGTGGCCTGCGCCTATCTGGCCTCGCCGCCCGACCGGGACGACGCGGTGCAGGAGGCGTTGCTGCGCGCCTGGGAAAAGCGCCGCACCCTGCGCGAAGAGCAATACTTCAAAACCTGGCTCACGCGCATCCTCATCCGCGTATGCGTGGACATGCAGCGGCGCAAAAAGCGCGTGATCGTATCGGACAATCTTCCGGAGCAGATCGCGCCCGAGCCGCCCGATCCCCTGCTGCGCGAGGCCATCGAGCAGCTGGAGCCCACCCTTCGCGCGGCCGTGGTGCTCTATTATCTGGAGGGCTACGATATCCGCGAAACGGCTTCTCTGCTGCGCGTGCCCCAGGGCACGGTCAAATCCCGCCTGTCGCGCGCCAGGCGGCAGCTTCAAAGCTTTCTTAAGGAGGATACGGCGCTATGAAACAATCAAATTGGCAGCGAGCCTATGAGCAGGCGCCCGCGTCCTTTACCGGGCGGATGGAAACCACCCTCGCCCATTTGAAGGAGGAAGAACCCATGAAAAAGCTATCCCTGCGCATTGTGTGCATCGCCGCAGCCGCCGTGCTGGCGCTGATGGGCACGGCCATCGCCCTGACCGCCACAGGCGTGCTGGATACCTACACCGGCATTCAGCCCCTGCCCACCGCGCAGAGCCTGGTGCAGAAGGACTTTGATCAGCAGGGCGGTGAAAACGACCTGTTCACCCTGACCGTCCGCGAGGCGCTGTGCGACGGCTACCGCACACGTATCGTATACGAATACCGCGCCAAGTCTGCCGATATCTTCCTGTACGGGCTGGATTTTTGCAGCGGCGACAGCGTAGATATCGACGGTCAGGAATACACCTTCGAGCAGCTTGCCGCGGGGCGCAGGCCTGTTAGGGTAAGCATGCCGACGCCGGCCGGCGCTTCGGATGACAGCGTCAACCCCGTCGGCGGCGCCGCGGACACGGCCGATTTCCTGTACGAAAGCCCCGGCGTGCTGATCCTGTGGAAGGAGTTTGCCGCCGTATCCAGCCAGGATGCGCAGCAGTATTCCTACAGCTATTTTCCCAATGGGAGCGAAAGCCGCGTGACCGAGCCGCTTGCCTTCCGCATCCGAAACGCGGCGGAAATCAAGGAATACGCCATTCCCGCCTTTGAGGGCGAGCGCTTTGCCTGCCGCGGCGGGCGGCTGATCCTCAGCCCCCTGTATACCTACATGATCGTGGACGTGCAGCTCAGGCAAGAAATCCAAAACCGCGATATCTGGCTGTGCGACGCGCAGGGCAACCGCTATGATATGGCCACGGGCGGCGCGTCCATGCCGGACGCGCAGGGCTTTGAAACCTACACCTCGCTCCTCTCCCCCATGGAGACGCTGCCGGACACCCTGCAATTGCTGCTGAGCGCCTACGATCCCTTCGAGCCGCTGGAGAGCGTGGCGTTCCAGCCCCAGGCCAGATAAAAGTAGACCCTCTCCATCCGCCTGTTTGTGCAGGCGGATTTTTGTTTGCATTCGCGGCCACAGCTGATATAATAAGGGCAGCCTTCAACACGAAAGGAGCCGCCATGGAAGAAAGAATTATTGCCGAGCTGCAAGCCCTGTTCGCGGGCGAAAGCAGCGGGCACGATCTGTTTCACACCCTGCGGGTGACCCGCACGGCGCAGCGCATTGCATCGCAGCTTCCCTGCGACCGGGAGCTGGTCACGCTGGGCGCGCTGCTGCACGATGCGGACGACCCCAAGCTATTCGCCACGCAGGATTACGCCAACGCGCGGCGTATTCTGGCCGGCTGCGGCGTGCCGCAGGAACGGATCGAAGCGGTGATCGCCATCATCCGCACGGTGTCCTTCAAGGGCACGGATTCGGTGCGCCCCGACAGCCTTGAGGGGCAGATCGTGCAGGACGCCGACCGCCTGGACGCCATCGGCGCCATTGGCGTGGCGCGGGCGTTTGCCTATGGCGGCGCCAGGGGACGCAAGATGTACGACCCTGCCGAGCCGCCCCGGCTGAACATGGACGAAGCCGCCTACCGCGCCAACCAGGGCACGACGGTCAATCACTTTTATGAAAAGCTGTTCCTGCTGCGCGAGCTGCTTTGCACCCAGCCCGCGCGCGATATCGCCGCCGGGCGCGAGGCCTTCATGCGCGATTTCCTGACGCAGTTTTATGCCGAATGGAACGGCGAGCGCTGACACGCTAAAAGGGACGCTGCTTTCTTATCCAGGCAGCGTCCCTTTTTATGTCTTTGATTATTCCTCGATGCGGCGCAGGCCTGCCACCTGTGATACGGGCAGGGAGAAGCAGATCGCCCCGGACGGCGTGCCCGGCCCCGTCTTTTCGATGATCGACTGCATGATGGCCGCCTTGTCCTCCGCGCGGGCGACGATCAGCAGCACCTCCTTTTCCTCGGCCAGCGAGATGCCCAGGAATTTTTCCGCCGCCACCAGGCCCGTGCCCTTGGCGGACATCACCGTGCCGCCCGCCGCGCCCGCCGCGCGCGCAGCGTCCATCACCTCGTCGGAGCAGCCCTCATTGAGGATTACGTAGATCAGCTCGTGCGCAAACGTCATATCCGGCTTTCCGCCGCTTTTCTGGTTTTCAGTCAGATAGGCCAATGTTTTTCCGCCTCCTACGCTTTTGATCGGCACGGACAGCATGATGCCGTTGCCGGGAATGTCGATAAACATCTTTACCTTTGCCGCCAGCATCAGCTGCCGGGTTTTATCGCTGTCCGCCACGGTGGACAGCACCGCCTTCTCGGTGGCCTTCAGGCCGTTGAGCGACAGATGCTCCATCGTGGCCGTGCCACGCCCCAGCATGGTCAGCGACATGGGAAGACCCACGCTTTTGAAGATGGCCTCCATGCTTTCACGCCGGTCGCGATCCATCATGGTTATCACCAGGTTCAGGCTCATATCACACCTCCCACAGCTCGATCACATCGTTCTCGGCATAGACGGACTGCGCCACGGTCTTTGCCTGACGGCGGGATTTGATTACATACACCACGCCCATTGCCTGCACGGTGATCAGGGGCATCATGGCCACCAGCGCCACAATGCCGAAGGCATCGGTCATGATGTTGCCGCCCATGGCGGTGCACGCGCCCATGGCAAAAGGCAGCATGAAGGTGGCCGTCAGCGGGCCGGAGGCCACGCCGCCCGAGTCAAAGGCGATGGCCGTAAACGTTTGCGGCACAAAGAAAGCCATGGCCAGCGCCAGCACATAGCCAGGCACCACGAACCACAAGATGGAAACGCCCGTCAGCACGCGCACCATGCCCAGACCCATGGCCGAGGATACGGCGATGGACAGGCTGACGCCCATGGCTCTGGCCGATATCGCGCCTGCGCTCAGCTCCTCCACCTGCTTGTTGAGCACATGGACGGCGGGCTCGGCGTTGATGATAAACCAGCCCATCAGCATGGACAGCGGGATCAGCCAGTAGCGCAGCCCAGGCGCGGCCAGGCGCTCGCCCAGGATATAGCCCAGTGAGGAAAAGCCCACGTTCACGCCCGTCAGGAACAGCACCAGGCCTATGCACGTCCACACCAGGCCCACCAGAATGCGCATGAAGGGCAGGCGGCGCAGGCGCAGGGAAACCACCTGGAACACCAGGAAAAAGGCAACGATTGGCAAAAGCGCAATGACAACTTCCTTTAGATATGCAGGCAGGGACGAAATATAGTTATGCCCCAGCTCCACCGTATCCTGATAATTGCTCAGCACCATGGCCGCCGTGCCGTCCGCGCTGCCGCGATAAATAAAGCCCAGCAGCATCACGGCTAGGATCGGCCCAATGGAACACAGCGCGACCAGGCCAAAGCTGTCCGTCTGCGCGTGGCTATCGCTGCGGATGGAGGATACGCCCACGCCCAGCGCCATGATAAAGGGCACGGTCATGGGGCCGGTGGTTACGCCGCCGGAGTCAAAGGCCACGGCTAGGAAATCCTTGTCCACCAGCGCGGCCAAAATAAAAATCAGCGCATAGAAGACCAGCAGCATCCACCGCAGCGGAATCACCAGCAAAATGCGCAGCATGCTCAGCAGCAGAAAAATGCCCACGCCCACCGATACGGTAATAATCAGCACCGTGGTATCGATGTTTGGCACATTGGCCGCCAGCACCTGCAGATCGGGCTCAGCCACCGTGATGGCCACGCCCAGCAGGAAGCTGACCGTCAATATCAGCCACAGCTTGCGCGATTTTGTCAGCTTCGCACCCATATGCGTGCCGATCTGCGTCATGGATACCTCGGAACCCAGGGTAAAGAGCGCCATGCCCACAATCAGCAGCACCGAGCCGATCAGGAAGGACAGCATCAGGTCGGTTGTGACCGGCACAAAGCTGAAGCACACAATGGTGACAATCAGCGTGATGGGCAGAACCGATGCGACCGCCTCGCGGAATTTTTCAGTTAGTTGCTTTCTTTCGCTCAATCCGTTTCCTCCTTGCAGCAGTTTGTTCTTATTATATCATATGCAAGGGGAAAATGAATAGACATTTTTGCAAAAATGCATAAATTAATGCATTATTGTGCAATTTGATTTCTTGCTATCTTCAATGCGCCGCTCGCTCAAATACCGTCCTTCGCGACAGCATACGCTGCGCAGACCCGTACGCTTTATTCCCAGCAGGCGATCCATCTCATCCGCCGCGGAACGATAATCGCTGCGATTATGGTGCACCAGGATATAATCCGCCTGATGAATTATCCCCTTCGCCGCCATGCAGAATGCGCGCATGGGCGCAGCCAGGCCAAACACCCAGATGGGCGAACAAACGGTGACAGGCTCATAAGCGCTCAGATCGACGGCAATCGGGGCAATGAGCATGGGCCAGCGATGCATGCCGTAACGCCCGCACCACCAGGCGCCTGGGATTTTCACCGACATGGTGATATGCTACCTGCTGGGCGGCAAAATCCTCCTGCCGTGCAAACACCCAGGCCGCGTAGCCCGTGATCGTCTGGATCAGGCCGAAGATAAAATAAGCCGTGGACATGAAATTAAGCGGGAAAATATAAAACTGAATGCACATCCACAGCATCAGCGTTACGCCGAATATCGCGCCCAGGATGGCTCCGGCACGACGGTTTTTCAGCAGCAGCACGGCGGCGGTCAGGTTGGTCAGGCCGCGCCAGCCACCGCGCCGATTCCAATAAACAGCGTCCAGAAAATCAGCCACTTACGAGCCGTTTGATAGCGTGACTTCATCCTCGTTCGCTCCTTTTAAGCAACATGCGTTATGCATTATAACACACAGGGAAGAATTTGCAAGCCACCTGGGTGCTTTTTTCATTTTGCGGATTTGAAACTTTTTTGCTGCGCCCTTGGCAAGCAGCGCAATATGTGGTATAATTATTGCAATTTCCGCTTTTTTATGAAAGGATTTGCTATGCCTGCCAAGAAACAAAGCGTCGATATGACGCAGGGCTCCATCTCCGGCCATCTGATCCGCTTCGCCGTTCCCATGCTGATCGGCCAGGTTTTCCAGCAGCTGTACAACACGGTGGACAGCGTGGTGGTCGGCCAGTTTGTGGGCAAGGAGGCGCTGGCCGCCGTCGGTTCCACGGGCAATATCATCAACGCGCTGATCGGCTTCTTTTCGGGGCTGTCCATGGGCGCGGGCGTAATCATCTCCCAGTCCTTTGGCGCCAGGGATTCCCGCGGCGTGCACGACGCCGTGCATACCTCGCTGCTGCTGACGCTGCTGGCCTCCGTTGTCTGCACGGCGCTGGGGCTGTTTGCCGCCCCGCTGATGCTGGAGATGATGGATACGCCCGCCGACGTGATCGGCGAGGCCGCCGAATACCTGCGCATCTATTTTGCAGGCGTGGCGGGGCTGATGTTCTATAACATCGGCTCGGGCATCCTGCGCGCGGTGGGCGATTCTCGCCGCCCGCTGTACTTTTTGATCTTCTCGGCGGTCATGAACATCGTGCTGGATCTGCTGTTCGTGTGCTCCTTCCACATGGGCGTGGCGGGCGTTGCCTACGCCACCATCATCTCGCAGATTCTCTCGGCCGTCCTGGTCATCATTGTGCTGATGCGTTCGCAGGAGGATTACCGCCTGATCCCGCGCGAGCTGCGCATCAACGGCCCCATCCTGAGCCGCATACTGCGCATCGGCCTGCCCGCCGCCATCCAGACCAGCGTCATTTCCTTTTCCAATGTATTTGTACAGGCGTACATCAACGAATTCCAGTCCTCCTGCATGGCGGGCTGGACCAGCTATAACCGCCTGGACGCCTTTGCCTGGCTGCCGATGCTGTGCCTGGGCATGGCCAACACCACCTTTGTTGGGCAGAACCTGGGCGCAGGCAAGCTGGACCGCGTCAAGAAGGGCGTAAACATCGGCATTCTGATTGCCATGGCGGGCACGCTGATCATCGTCGTCCCGCTGATGTGCTTCTCCGATACCATGCTGAAGCTCTTTAACAGCGATCCGGAGGTGCTGCGCTACGGGCGGATGTTCGTGCTGTACATGTCGCCCTTCTATATTCCCTACTGCGCCACGCAGATTTACTCCGGCGCGCTGCGCGGCGCGGGCGACAGCCTGTCCCCCATGATCGTCACCATCGCGTCCTTTGTGGTGTTCCGCCAGCTGTATCTGCTCATCGGCACGCAGTTCATCTCCTCGCCCCTGTTCGTGGGGCTGAGCTATCCCGCGGGCTGGATTGTCAGCACGATCACGCTGTTTATCATCTACCGCAGCGGCCGCTGGGAAAAGAAGCTTCCCGCGCATGTCCACATGCAGGCTGCATAACGGGCGGCGCAGCAGCCCCCGCTGTCTCGTCAGGCTCCCTTATTCATATCTTATCATAGCATATCATCATAAAGCGCAGCTCTCCCGGCAGGATCGCACCCGCCGGGAGAGCTTTTCAGTATTCCGCCCTGCTTACAGCTCGGCCTCCAGCCGCACGCAGCGGCCCACAATATGCAATTCGTCCACCGCCATGATCTCGCTTTCGCATGCCGCATCGTAGCGCTGCAAAAGCACTTTGAAGTTATCCAGCCGCTTGATCACGCGCAGCACGCGCCCCTGCGGGGCCTGGATCAGCATCATTGCGCCGTCCACGGGCGCAGCGGCGGGCACCACCAGCACCACATCGCCGCGCGTCACGCGGAAGCCGCGCATATCGTCGTCCGGCGCCATGAAATAAAACACCTTTTCGGGGGACGCGCCCTCGATCTTGCCGTTTTCCACTGGCAGCAGGCGGTGCCCCACTTCCTTCATCACGGCGTTGTATACCGGCACGCGCTTGAGCACATTGGCCAGTGCGTCCAGCCAGATGGAGCCGCTCACGCCCTCCTCCTGCGTGGAAGCGGCCTTTTCCGCATCGGGCCGCACCTTATCTGCCTTTTTGCGCAGGGTTGCCTGCGCGCGGGTCATTTCGTCGCTGGCGGACTGCAAATCCACCGTGGCGGCAATATCGTCCAGGCTGAAATCCGCCTCGGTCTGCTGCTGCATGCCCATGGATTTAAGGATACGCCGCGCCTGATCGTCGGCAATGATGCGCGTGCCCTGCTCCACATCCAGCAGATATTTCTCGGCCACGCCGCACTTCTTGGCCACCTGCTTGGCGCTCAGGCCCCGGCGCGTGCGTTCCAGCTTAATCAAATCGCCCAGTCTGCTCATAAACAAAGCCTCCAATCGTCGTTACGTCAATAGTATAGCCTTTTTTCGGTAAATTTCAAGGCGCGGCCGCTTGCTTTCGCCCGCGGCGCAGTGTACAATAAATACAAACAATGCAGAAAGTGAGAAACAGCATGAACGCAAAATGCAAGCGCATCCTAATGAGCATCGTGGGCGTGACCCTTTGCGGCATGAGCGCCGGCATATACAAATATGCCGCCTTTGGGGTAGATCCCTTTCAGTGCTTCGTATTTGGCGTGGACGCGGCTGTGCCCATTGCCTATGGCACGCTGTACGTGCTGCTAAACGCTGGGCTACTGATCTTTTCGCTCCTGGCGGACAGGCGCTATGTAGGCCTGGCCACGGTGCTGAACATGCTGTTTCTGGGATATGTGCTGCAATTCACGCATGATCTGCTGGCGCGCTATCTGCCTGCGCCCATGCTGTGGCAGCGGCTGATCCTGATGGCCATTGGTTTTACAGGCCTGTGCTTTTCGCTGTCGCTGTATATCACGGCCGACCTTGGCGTATCCACCTACGACGCCATCGCGCTGATCATCTCCCGCACCTGGGGTGTGGGACAATTCCGCTTTGTTCGCATCCTGACGGACTTTGCCTGCGTGGCCGTGGGCTGCGCGCTGTATCTGCTGGGCGGCAATCCGCCTGACAGCATCATGACCATTGCCGGGCCGGGCACCATTCTGTGCGCCGCGTGCATGGGGCCGCTAATCGACTGGTTCAACCGCCGCGTTTCTATCCCGCTGCTGCACAGGCAGGCAGCCTGATCACCACAGGATAATATCCGTCACAACATCGTCCATCAGCGCGATTACCGCGGTTTTGCCCTTGTCCGCCAGGCTCTGGCAGGCAATGGACTCGCTGTTCATGGGACTGAGCATGCCGCCAGCCTGCAGCACGGTAAAATCGCGCACGCCGCTGAGCTTGACACAGGCAGCAATGTAGGAACCGTTGCTGCCATTTTTATTGAAGCCAAAGCACTTTACGCCCTTGCCGCCGCGCCCCTGGGGATCCAGCATCGCGCCGGGAATGCGCTTGGCATAGCCGGACTCGCTGAACACCAGCATTTGCTCGCTGTTCTGCAGCGTGCAGCCGCGGATCACCTGATCCCCAATCGCCAGAGCAATACCCTTTACGCCGCCGGATGCACGTCCCTGCGAAGGCACGGTATCCAGCGTGAAGCGAATGCTCATGCCGCTTCGGGCGATGATCGCCACATCGGCGTGCGGCTGCGCCAGCGCCACATCCACCACGCGGTCGCCATCCTTCAGCGCCAGGGCGGCAAAACGCTGACGGCGCACAGCGTACTCCGTGGCAGCACTGCGCTTGACCAGGCCGTTCTGGGTAAAGAACAGCAGATCCGGCGTGCTTTCAAACGCCTTGGGCGCGATATCCAGAATGCGCACGCACTTTTCATCGGCCTCGATACCCTGCAGGATGCCCGTGAGCGCCACGCCGCGCTCCTTGGGACGCAGCGATTCGTTGATGGCCGATACGGCCAGCGGGTAGCACTGCCCGCGATCGGTAAAGAACAGCAGAGTATGATCGGTCTGCGTGCGCAGCAGATAGCGCGGCATATCGCTTTCCTGCGTGGTCAAATCCAGCTTGTCAAAGATGCGCGGAGCCATGCGGCGCAGCTGCCCGCCGCGGGTATAGAGCACCACTGCGTCCTCGGGCACAGGCGTTTCCAGATCGTCCTCCTCCTCAACGGGGGGAATCTCCTCCTCTCGCAGGATGGTCGTGCGGCGCTCGTCGCCGTACTGCTCGCCAATCTCGCCCAGCTCTTTTTTGATCACGCCCAGCAGCTTGCGCTCACTCCCCAAAATGGCCTCCAGCTCGGCGATGCGCTTATGCAGCTGCTCGGCCTCCTCGCGCAGCGCCAGAATCTCCAGCCCCGTCAGGCGCTGCAAACGCAGATCCAGAATGGCCTGCGCCTGCACCTCGGTAAAGCCAAACTGCGCACACAGGCGCTCACGAGCCTCCTTGCCGTTCTTGGACGCGCGGATGGTTTTGATCACCTCATCCAGCACGTCCACAGCGTGAATCAGACCCCCTACGATATGGTCGCGCGCCTTGGCCTGATCCAGGTCGTACTGAGAGCGGCGAGTGATCACGTTCTTTTGATGCTCGATGAATGCGTCCAGCATGGCGATCAGGCCCATCTGCACGGGCTTGCCCTGATAAATGGCCACCATGTTTACGCCGTATGTCACCTGCAAATCACTGTATTTATACAGCTTCTGCAGCACCTTGTTGGGATCGTAATCCTTTTTAATTTCCACCACGGCGCGCAGGCCCGTGCGGTCGGACTCGTCGCGGATATCGTGGATGCAGCCGAAAATCGCCTTTTTTTCATCCGACAGCTTAAGAATCTTGGACAGCATATCGGCCTTGTTGACCCCATAGGGCACCTCGGTGATGCAAATCAGCGAGCGCCCCAGCGGGCCTTTTTCAATGTGCACCCGCGCGCGCAGGGTCAGCTTGCCGCGGCCGGTCTGATAGGCTGCGCGGATTTCAGGCGTATCCAGCAGCACACCGCCGGTGGGAAAATCAGGCGCGGGCAGCACCTGCATAAAATCGTCCAGCGTGGCCTTGGGCTTATCGATGCGCAGATCCACCGCGCGGATAACCTCACTGAGGTTATGGGGCGGGATGTTGGTGGCCAGTCCCACCGCGATGCCCGACGCGCCGTTGACCAGCAGGTTGGGGAACCGCGCGGGCAGGATCTCCGGCTCCTTGAGGGTATCGTCAAAGTTCAGGTGGAAGGGCACGGTGTCCTTATCCAGATCGCGCAGCATTTGCAGCGCCAGCGGAGCCATGCGCGCCTCGGTATAACGCATGGCGGCGGCGCTGTCGCCGTCGATGGAGCCAAAGTTGCCATGGCCGTCCACCAGCGTGGCGCGCAGTGAAAAGCCCTGCGCCATGCGCACCAGCGCGTCATAAACCGAGCTGTCGCCGTGGGGATGATATTTACCCAGGCAATCGCCCACGATGCGCGCGCACTTACGGTGCGGCTTATCGGGGGTGTTGCCCAGCTCCATCATGGTGTACAGGATGCGGCGCTGCACGGGCTTGAGGCCATCCTCCACGCGCGGCAAGGCGCGTTCCAGGATGACGTGCTCGGCATAGGGCATCATGCTCATGTGCATCACATCCTCCAGCGGCATCTGGATGATATCCGGCGTGATGGGATTGACAGGCGGCTGCTTGGCCATGGAATCAAACCTCCTTGGGGCGTAGCGGGCCGCAGGGACGCGACCCGATCAAAAAATCAGTTTTTCTGTTCCTTTTCCAGCTGGTGGGATTCAAAATTATCCTGCTTGTTGAACTCAGCATGGCTGATGATATACTCGCGGCGGGGATCCACCTTATCGCCCATCAGGATGGTGATGATTTCATCCTCGCGGGCGGCGTCCTCCAGCGTTACGCGCATCAGCTTGCGATGGGCGGGATCCATGGTGGTTTCCCACAGCTGCTCAGGGTTCATTTCGCCCAGACCTTTATAGCGCTGAATGGTATAGTTCTTTTTGCCAGCGGTCAGGCGGCGCAGCTCCTTATCGTCATAGGCATACTCCTGCGAGCCGGGGCGCTTGACCAGATACAGCGGCGGCATGCCGATATACACATGCCCCTGAGCCACCAGCTCACGCATATAGCGATAAAAGAAGGTAAGCAGAATCGCGCGGATATGCGCGCCGTCCTGATCGGCATCGGACAGAATGATGACCTTGTGATACTTGAGCGCGCTGATATCAAAATCCTCGTCAATGTTGGTGCCCAGCGCCGTAATAATGGAGCGGAATTCCTCATTGGCCAGCACCTGATCCAAGCGCTTCTTTTCGGCGTTGAGGGGCTTGCCGCGCAGCGGCAGGATGGCCTGAAAATGCCGGTCGCGCCCCTGCTTGGCGCTGCCGCCAGCCGAATCGCCCTCTACGATAAATAGTTCGTTTTCAACGGCCTTGCGCCCCGTGCAGGAAGACAGCTTGCCCACCAGCGGCGCGGCCTCCAGCGAGTTACGGGCACGGGCGACGTCGCGCGCCTTACGGGCGGCCTCGCGCACCTTGGCAGATTTAACGGCCTTTTCCACAATCTTCTGCGCCAGCTCGCCGTTTTTCAGGTTTTCCAAAAACTCCGCCAGCCGCAGGCTGATGATGCTTTCCACGGCAGGCTTTACTTCGCTATTTCCCAGCTTGCCCTTGGTTTGGCCTTCAAACTGCGGGTTCTTGACCATCACGGTCAGCACGGCGGTCAGTCCCTCGCGGAAGTCCTCGCCGGCCAGGTTCGCGTCCTTTTCCTTGAGCGCGCCGATCCTGCGCGCATAATCGTTGAACGCCTTGGTCAGCGCGCTGCGGAAGCCCATCTCGTGCGTGCCGCCCTCGCCGGTAGGAATGTTATTGACATAGCTGAACACGGACTCGGTATAAGCGTCGGTATACTGCATGGCCACGGCGCAGACCACATCGTCCTTTTTGCCCTCCAGCAGGATAGGCTCATCATGCAGCGGGGCTTTATCGCGGTTGAGATATTTGACATAATCGGCGATACCGCCCGCGTAGCAGAACCGCGTCTCGCGCTGATCCTCCTTGGCGCGTTCATCGATAAAGGTAATCTTGAGGCCCTTGTTCAGGTAGGCCAGCTCGCGCAGGCGGCGGGAGACGGTTTCGCTGTTGAAGCGGTGATCCTCGGTAAAAATCGTATCGTCGGGCAGAAAGCGCACCAGCGTGCCGCGCTTTCGGGTATTGCCCAGCTTTTGCAGTCCGCCCACAGGCTTGCCCGCGTGCCATTTTTTATCCTTCTCATCCCAGATGGTCTCAAAGCGCATCTGATAGTGCGTCCAATCGCGGAAGGAATCCACGGTCATCCATTTGCTCAGCGCGTTTACCACCGACGCGCCCACGCCGTGCAGGCCGCCGGAATAGGCATAGTTTTCATTGCCGAACTTGCCGCCCGCGTGCAGGCGGGTATAAATCAGCTCGATACCCGATACATGCAGCTGTGGATGCTCGTCCACCGGCACGCCGCGGCCGTTATCCCACACAGAGGCGGAACCATCCTTATGCAGCGTAACGGCGATCTCGGTCGCATAGCCGGCCAGCGCTTCGTCGATGCCATTGTCCACGATTTCCCACAGCAGATGATGCAATCCGCGTACGCTGGTGGTGCCGATGTACATGCCCGGACGCATCCGAACGGCGTCCAGCCCTTCCAGCACCTGGATTTTTCCAGCGTTGTAAGCATCATTTGACGCATTGATTGGCGGCATATCGTAAACCCTCCCGGTTATTGGTTAAAATTGCATAGCAAATTATTATACCATATAGAAGAAGGAATGTCAAAAGGCGAGGGAAGGAACGAAGGGGGACGAGGAGAAACGGTACTTTCTTGAGTCAAGAAAGTACCAAAGAACCGATTTCTGACGTGAACGCCAGTTGGATTAAACTGGCTGGCGGCACTGCAAGCAATGGTTGGGTGTGAGAAACGGGAGTGGCTGATTGCGATAATTAATGATATCAGCCATGCATGATGAAAACGCATAGCTATGAAAGCCTCCTCCCCTTGGGAAAAGGTACTGAACGCAGTGAATCGGATGAGGCGGAACGCAACGGAAGTAATAGTACTGCTTGCATTTCCGCCAATTGGCCCCGCAGGCGCAAGCGCCATGCGGCCTCACAATTCGGCATAGTCGTTTTGCGACGCTGACGCTTGCAAAACTCGTTGCCTCATTGGCGCTGCATCCGCCTGTATCTGCCACAGAGGCGGATTACGCGCCCCACCACCGCCTGCGGCGGAGCTTCTTCCCAAGGAGAAGCCTTTGGGCGGCCGTTCTATCCAACAATCTCAAAGTAGATACGAACGACAACTGCACCCAACCAGCGTCCCCACGGCACGCCGATTTTAATCGGCGCAGGGCGTGCACAGCAAGACCGAAGGGGAAATATTCAAGGGGACGGATGGCGCTTGCGCCGATCCGAACACGCGAATTTTCCCTGCCACGGGGGGCGGGTGACCAGGGCCACTCCCAGTTTTATCAACTTGACTTTTACGTCACAACACAGCCTTCTTTGGTACTTTCTTGGGCTCCAAGAAAGTACCGTAACTCTCCTTCCCCGCACGCAAAAACCGCCGCCCGGCAATACCGGGCGGCGGCACAATGCGCTTGCGTTTGGCTTAGCAGTAATACTCCATGGGGTAGGTGAGATACTGGTTGGGCTCCAGCTGATCGCAGGTAACATAACCGGCAGGGGCAGCCAGCAGGCTGGGCAGACGGTTGACCACGGTGGCACAGGTGTGCTCCACGGTAGCGGGCTTGACGACGTGGAACTCGGTATCTGGCTCGCCGGAGATCAGCCAGTCGCACATATCGCCGTCATCGGGGCCGTATACCTTGCCGATGGTCTCCTCTTCCACGGTGATGCCCTGCATGGTTTCGATGGTCACCACGGCGGACATGCCGATGCAGCGGCCAGCCTTGATGGTCTTGCCCAGGGTTTCGGAATAGATATCGTGATCGATCACGCAGGGCACATGCTTCTGGGTGATGGATTTGATGGTCAGCCCCAGCTTGCTGCAGATGGCCTCGCTGGCATTCCAGGCATAGGAGGGCTCAAACTCCGTGGGATGGGCGATCTTCTGCTCAAACTCTTCGGGGGTCAGATCGCAGCCATGGGCGTTGGCCAGGGCCAGGCCGTACTCATCCACGTTGTAGCTGTACGCGCCCTTGATCTTGGTGATCCTGTGGCAGCCGCCGGCAACCAGCGCCACCATGTTGATCCAGAAAATATCCTGCATGCCGCTGCCGGTGATGGTGCAGCCGGTCTCCTTGGCCAGCGCATCCAGACGGTTAATCTGCGCGGCGGAGGTCGTCCAGGGATAGATGGCTTCTTCGCAGGTGGTGATCACGTTGATGCCGCGGGATACGCACTTTTCCATATGCTCATAGATATCGCCGATGAAGCTGAACAGTGTCACGATGGCAACGTCGGCGCTGCACTCATCCAGCACCTTGTCCGCATCGTTGGAGATCAGCACGCCCGTCTTTACGCCCAGGCCGGCGAAATCGCCCACATCCTGACCCACGACGGCAGGGTTCACATCGATCGCACCCACGATCTGCGCGCCGTGCTCATACAGATAGCGAAGAATGTATTTGGCCATCTTGCCGCAGCCATACTGTACAACCTTAATCTTTTCCATAATGCTTGTTCCTCCTTTTGCTTGGGGCGGCCGTATGGGCCGCATCACTTGATAATGGTATTATAAACCCTCAAGCAAGGATAGAGTCAAGCAAGATCTGGCTGCGTTGGTTCGTTCTGGAATTTAACTGGCGCCTGCAGCCGCAGGAACATGCTGCGCTGATCGCCGTCGAAGACGTTGAACTCCGTCAGCACCTCGCAGATATAATCGCCGCAGACGTGCCAGCCCTGCTCCCGGCAGTGCGCCAGCAGCCGCTGTGCGCAGGGAATCTCATCGTCGTAGCAATCCAGATAAATGCAGGCGAACATGCCGCTGTCCAGCACCTTGACGTCGGGAAAATGCTCCTTGTCCCGATGATCGACAAACACGAAGGTGCTGTCTGAAATAAAGCGCTGACGCACAAAATTCTTTTGCAAAATCGTCGTACCGATGTTATAGGAATGCACATGCGAAAAGCCGCGTTCCAGCAGCGCGCTGCGCAGATTGGTCAGCTCCTGTTCGTATGCGCGGATATCCGTCTCATAGAAATTGCCCGCACATGGCAATCCCCAGATGTACCGCCGGTCGATATACTCCAGCGAGATCGTACCGCGCGTGGGCGATTTGCGATAGCGCTCGATGGACGCAATGGCGCGCTCCACCGCGTCGTGCTGGCTGTGCAGCTCGCGGAGCTGCTGGTGCAGCCGCTCGTTTTTGCGCGCCAGGATGATCTCAATCAGCGTGATATCCTCCTGGCGCAGCACGTCGCCGATCTCCCCCAGGCTCATGCCCAGTTCCTTCATATAGGCGATCATATCCAGCCGCGCGTTCTGGGCGATATCGTAATAGCGGTACCCCGTATCCGGGTCGGTATACCGGGGCGTAAGCAGCCCGAGCTGATCGTACAAGCGCAGCGTCGCCACAGTGACGCGGTTCATTTCTGCCATTTTGCCAATGGAAACCAGGCCGTTTTTCATATGGATTGCCCCTTAAAACCCTGATGTTCATATAGAGTTTATCGTTTTTTGATATCATTGTCAATATGAATGATAATCAACATTTCAAAAAATTCTTTACTTTCATTATCTATTTCCATATTGTATTGTTATAATCTGTGTATCGTACTGCGTGTCATAACAGCAAAACGCGCCGCATACAGTGAACCATCCATTTTTTCAGGAGGAACACAGTATGATGGCGCAGCGTTATTTTCCCGGCAGCAATACCTGCCGCGGCTTTGTAGGGTTCTTTCAGGATTTGCTTTCGCGCACAGAGCAGGCCAGAATCCTGTTGATTAAGGGTGGGCCGGGCTGCGGCAAAAGCACGCTGATGCGCGCCGCCGCCGAGCGCTGGGAAGCCCAGGGACGGCCGGTTGAATACTACCTGTGCGCCAGCGACCCGGACAGCCTGGACGCGGTGGTATGCGGGGATACGGTCGTTCTGGATGCAACCCTCCCCCATGCCTTGGAGCCCGAGCTGACGCGCGTGACGGAGCAGGTGATCGACCTGTCCGAATGCCTGGACGAAGCGCAGCTCCGCCCCCACCGTGCACAGGCGCAGCAGCTTTCGCTGGAATGCCGCCGCTATTTCGCCCGCGCGCACCGGTATCTGGCCGGGGCCGAGGCCGCGCTGCGCGACAGCATGGCGATATACGCGGACGCAGTAGATCAAGGCGCACTGTGCAACCTGCGCATGGAGCTGGCTCGCTTTTTGCAGGGCGAATCAGGGCACGGCCAGCGGCTATTTGCACAGGCAATTACGCCGCAGGGCGTGTTGCAGTTCGCTGATAGCCTGCTGCGTGAGCAGACGGTCTGCCTGGATCTGCCCTTCGGCTTTGATACGGACTGCTTGATTTACCCGCTGGCCGTGGGGCTGTACGCGCGCGGCGTGGGCTATCGCGCGGCCATGCACCCGCTGGAAGGTAAGCGCATGGCGCATCTGTGCACCGATCACTGCGCGGTGGTAGGCTTTGTGGCCGAGGGCTATCCTGTGCGCACGCTGCCCTTTGATCAGGCGCTGCTCAATCGCCACCGTTCTGCGCTGGATTTCAACCGCGCGGCGCACGATCTGCTGCTACGTCAAGCCGCCGACAGCCTGCAAGAGGCCAAGGCACGGCACGATCAGCTGGAGCGTCTGTACGGCGACGCAGTTCACAGTGACGCGCGCCAGGCGTTATGCGAACAGGCGATGAAGTATCTGGAATAAGCGCAACAATAAAAAAGCTGCCCGGTCTCAGCTGACCAGGCAGTTTTTATTGAAAAAAGCAAGGGGTTCAGTTGACCGCGCCATCCAGAATCAGTACCGCGTCCATCACATTGCGGCCACCGTTATAAGGATTGGAGAGGTTCTCGCCGTTGTACCACAGCACGGAGGATTGCCCGCCGTCCAGGTTATAGGCGGCGGCGCAGCCCAGCTGCTCCATCAGGGCGGAGGTCTGCTTCATCGTCATGCCCACGTTGATCTTGCCCTTTTCCAGGCGGCTTTCCGTGCGGCGGCCGTCCACCTGCACCAGGCAGTAGTGACCCGGCTCATAATAGCCGATCACCGAGCGCGGGTTGGCGGGGCCGACATTCGTGTTGAACTTGGTCATGGCCTTGCCGTTTTCATCCAGCAGCACGGGGCCAAAGAGGAAGGACTGCCACAGCTGATCCATTTCATCGGTGATCTTCTTATGGTCGATCTGCGCCGCCTTGAGCGTTACCATCTCGCCCGTGCGGTAAATCAGGCACAGGTCGCGCTTGGAATTCTTGGTTTTGCGCAGGATATTACCATTGGCCACCACCCAGCCGGCGGTGAAGTTCTGGCTGTTATCGCCCGTCATCGCCATCACGGCGTAGTTATCCTGGGCAATCACGCGCACCTTGGCCTGCGTTTTCTTCCACTTGCCGCCAGCAAAGCCGCGCTGCAGGCAATCCATCGAGCGCAGATAAATATCCGCCACATACACATCGGAGTTATCCTGCCGGAAGCTCGTAATCTGAATGTAGAGGTTCTGGCTTTGATACAGTTCCTGCCCGATGATGGTGTTTTCCCCTTCAGCCAGGAATTTGTCTGCAAATTTTTCAGAAAAATCCGCCGGCTGCTGCTCAGTGCTCTCTGCCAGGGCGCATCCCACCAGCATCATCAGGCACAGTAGCGCGGCCAGCATTCTTTTGATATGCATAAGGCAATCATCCATCCCTTCCCCGTTTTGCATCAAGTGACAAAGGGATAGTACGTCAAAGCCCAGCGTTTGTCAAGAAAACGCACGTGATTTTTACATTATTTTGCGGTTGGGTCACAGTTTGACGCGCTTTTGCTTGAAGAATGCGTCCAGGCGTGCTATAATACCCCCGAACACTGGATTAAAAAGGAGAGCGATTCACATGTCTAAGGTATTGGTAGAAACTTCCGCGCGCCATGTGCACGTATCTGAAAAGGATCTTGAAACCCTCTTTGGCCCTGGCTATCAGCTGACGGTCAAGAAGATGCTGTCCCAGCCCGGCCAGTATGCCTGCGCTGAGCGCGTAGACGTGGTTGGCGAAAAGAAAACGCTGACCGGCGTAAGCATTCTGGGACCCTGCCGCAAGGAAACCCAGGTGGAGCTGAGCCTGACCGACGCGCGCAGCATCGGCGTAAAGGCCCCCATCCGTGAAAGCGGCGATCTGGAAGGCAGCGGTGCCTGCAAGCTGGTTGGCCCCAAGGGTGAAGTGGTGCTGGAAAAGGGCGTCATCGCCGCCAAGCGTCACATTCACATGACCCCCGCCGACGCCGAGGCCTTCGGCTGCAAGGATAAGGATGTTGTATCCGTCAAGATCGACAGCGACGGCCGCGCGCTGGTATTCGGCGACGTGGTAGTGCGCGTCAGCCCCAGCTATGCCCTGGCCATGCACATCGATACCGATGAGAGCAACGCCGGTTGTGTCGCCCCCGGCACCATGGGCGAGGTCATCAAGTAAAAACCGCCTCCCGCCGGATGGATTTTGCCCATCCGGCGGGCTTTTTTTGCCCTTCACAAAAAAATTTCAAAAACTGCGAAAAAGCCCTTGACAAAATGGCGAAAAACAGGTAACATATAACACGCGCCACCGATAAGCCATCTGTTGCACAGGGTTGTTCTGGAGGAGCACTGGGGAGCATAGCTCAGCTGGGAGAGCATTTGCCTTACAAGCAAAGGGTCACAGGTTCGAGCCCTGTTGTTCCCACCACATACGGCCCGGTAGTTCAGTTGGTTAGAACGCCAGCCTGTCACGCTGGAGGTCATGGGTTCGAGCCCCATTCGGGTCGCCATCTTTATATTATGCCTCGATAGCTCAGTTGGTAGAGCAGCAGACTGAAAATTTGCGTGTCACTGGTTCGACTCCGGTTCGAGGCACCATTATGCGGTAGTAGCTCAGTTGGTAGAGCGCAACCTTGCCAAGGTTGAGGTCGCGAGTCCGAGCCTCGTCTACCGCTCCATTTTTAAGGCGCCGTAGCCAAGTGGTAAGGCGAAGGTCTGCAAAACCTTTATACTCCGGTCCGAATCCGGACGGCGCCTCCAGATAAGAGCATTGCAAAAGCAATGCTCTTTTTCAATACAATCCCCCTTCAAGATTTACGGAATGCTCTTCGGGCAAGAAAGGGGATTTATTCGCATTCGGTAGCAGCCAGATGCCCCTCTCTTTACACAACAAGGATTATATGTTATATTGATGCAAAAGGAGGTGGATTCATGACTGCAAAACAAATGGAGCGGTTTACCCAGCATTGTGACAAATGCTTCAGGCAAAAGAACGATCGTGTACTCCACTCGGCCGCCATGAACGACCTGCGTATAGACATTCTTCTCTATGAGCCGACCGAAGAATTTCCGTACTGGAAAATGGTAACGATGGGAGCAAGCGACTATAAGATGCCACCGGCAAAAGGCGCGATAGCCCTGCGAAACGAGTATATCATGCTCGTCGATCAAGGCGTGGATATGCACGATAAGAACGCCGCTCTCTGGTACTGTCGTAAGCTTTGGATGATTGCTCGATATGCATTCGAAAATAAAATCAACATTACTTACGGACATAGTCTCGAATGGCAAAATGAGGATGACGCCGACGAAATGGTTGCTGCTTTTATCGAATTCCCGCAAATGTTTGATTACAGTATATTGCATTACAAATCGGGGCTCTTTACGGACATCGCTTGCCTTTTGGTCGTTCTCTTAAACAAAAGCGAATTAGATCAATTGATGAAAATCGGTCCGCAGCAATTCAGCGAATATCTGTTTCCGGAAGATGAAAACGCGCCCACGCATTTTCTTTCTGAAAGAAACCGAAGCGAAAGATTCTAAATATCTTTAAGGCGCCTATCTCCCCCGCTCCCGAATGCATCAGCATTCTGGAGCTTCTTTTTTCCATTCCCCCTCAAAAGCTTATATAACGCCATCAAAAAAGTCCGCGTCGCTGCCATCAAAAAAAGTCCGCGTCGCCGCACATTGACGCACGCCATTTTCCGTGCTATACTGAACATGTCCGCATTGCGGGCAACAATTTCACATTTCAGCGCGGCCGGTTCCAGCTTGCTGGATGAGAGGGAAGTTCGGTGAAAATCCGTCGCAACAACCATTACCGTAATCAGGCGTTCCGCCTGTAAGTCGGGATACTTGCCGGGGGCGCACGCGGAAGCTGGCATGGGCCAGCAGCTTTTGGTTTTTGAAAAGCGCAGCCGCCTGTGTTTTTTGCACGCTTTTCGGCTGTATCCGCAAAGCGCTTAATGAAGCACGGCCGTTGCGCTGTTCTCGCCCAAAGGCGATGGACAGCCTTTTTTGTTGGAGGTTTGGCATGAAAAAGCAGTATGACCGCGAATCCGCCGTCCGCCTGCTTGTGAATATGCGCGCAGCCCTGCTTGCCCGTGGCGAAAACCGTTACCCACAGCGCGATGATTTTTCGCCTGAGCAGGTGGTGGCCATCAAGGCGTTTTTAGGCCCCTGGCCGCGTGCACTGGAAGCCGCTGGGATTAAGCCCCCGCGCGATCCTGCCTTCCGCGAGAAACAGCTGCAAAAGCGCATCGCCCAGCGCCGCCGCGCCACTCAATGCAAAATCGAAAAGCAGCGGCAAATCCGGGATTCCCGCGCCTGACGCGCGTTATCCAAAATACACAAAGGAGCATGATTTACAATGAAGAAAGCGCTTTCCATCGTTCTGGCTCTGCTGATGCTGCTGGCCATGATCCCCGCTTCCCTGGCTCAGGAGACCGCTCCGGTCGTCTATGTTACCATTGCCGATCAGGGTCTCAAGCTGGTGCAGCGCCCCATCGTCCTGCACGATACCGATAACGACGGCGTGCTGACCATTGCGGACGCGCTGTACCTGGCTCATGAGGAAGGCTATGAGGGCGGCGCGGCCGCCGGTTTTGCCACCCAGATGGGCGATTACGGTCTCTCGATCACCCGCCTGTGGGGCGAGGAAAATGGCGGCGCATATGGCTACTATGTCAACAACCAGATGTCCATGGGCCTGACCGATACCCTCAATGCCGGCGACTACGTAACCGCCTATGTATATACCGATACCACCGGCTGGTCGGATACCTATACCTACTTTGACGTCAACACTGCCGAGCCCGGCGAAATCACCCTGACCCTCTCCGCCGTAGGCTTCGATCCCGTATCCTACGCCCCTGTGTCCACCCCCGTGGCCGGCGCCAGCATCACCGTGAATGGCAATGCTGTTGATGTCGTTACCGATGAAAACGGCGAAGCCAGCGTCAGCGTCAAAGCGGGCGATGTGGTGAGCGCCACCAGCGAAAAGCTCGTCATCGTGCCCCCCTGCTGCGTCATCATCGCCGACGCGACCGGCCTGTAATCTCCTATGCACACCCCAAGCATATCCCGTCAAGTCTCCGGCAAAAGGCGCGTTTTCGCCCTTTTGCTGGGGCTTTTTTTGCTTATTTCCAGCACATGTGCTTATTCAGAAGGCGTTTCTGTCTCCTCGCGTATCGACGCTCTCCTGTCCGCGCAGCAATCCGCAGCCGGAGCGGACAGTCTGCAATCCTGGCTAAACGGGGCGTTATGTAAGCAGGCAGGCAGCAGTGCGGAATGGTATGTGCTGGCCCTGCGGCAGAATACGCAGGGGCTGGATTACAGCGCTTATGCCGATGCGCTACAGCAATATGTGGAAATCGCACCGCCCGCAAGCGCATCCTCGCGGCTTAAGCTGGCGTTATTGCTAACAGCCTGCGGACGAGCCGATCATCCCTTTGTTGCCGCCGCGCGGGCCGAGGACATTGGCCGTCAAGGCGTGATGAGCTGGATCTATGGGCTGCATCTGCTCAATAACCTGCCCGGCACGGCGGGCGAAATCGATCAGGCCGTTGCTTCGCTGCTATCCCTGCAATTAGCCGATGGCGGCTGGGCCGTTATGGGGGCGCAGAGCGACGCGGATGTGACCGCCATGGCGCTGCAAGCCCTGGCGCCGACCCTGGCAAACCATTCCGACGCACAGGCAGCCGCCGATCGTGCGCTGGCGCTGCTGAGCGCCATGCAGGCCGATACCGGCGATTACCGCAGCATGGGCACTTCCAACTGCGAAAGCGCCGCGCAGGTGATCATCGCCCTGTGCGCGCTGGGCATTGACCCATTGACCGACGCACGCTTTATCAAAAACGGCTGCAAGGCACTGGACGCCATGCTGCGCTATCAATTGGAGGATAACGCTTTCGCCCATACAGTGGGCAACGCCAAAAACAACATGGCCACCGTGCAGGCACTCAGCGCGCTGATCGCCCTAAAGCGTTTTCAGGCAGGGCAGGGGAGCTATTATCTGCTGGATGCGCTGCCTGCGGCGCAGCAGGCAGCAGCCGTTGGCTGGAAAACCTGGGCAATCATTGGGATTGCTGCTTTTGGTATTCTCCTCACTGTCATCCTATGGTTTCTTAAAAAGCGCAATTATAAGAATTTTATTCTTCTATGGCTGATCTGCGGCGCACTGGCGCTGGCGCTTTGCCTGCTGCGCATCGAAAGCGCGGCCAATTATTACGCCCCCGCCCCCACCGCTGAAGCCAGCATGGGCGAGGTAACGCTGACCATCCGCTGCGATACGGTAAAGGGGCTTACAGACGCGCGCTACATCCCGGACAGTGCCGTCATTTTGCCCGAAACCAGCTATAAAATCGCAGAAAATGCCACAGTTTATGATGTTTTAGTGCAGGCAGCCAAGGAAAACCAGTTGCAGCTGGATTGTCGCGGCACGTATGTGGCGGGCATCAGCCACCTGTACGAATTTGACTTTGGCAACCTGTCCGGTTGGATGTACCGCGTCAACGGCGTTTTCCCCGACGTTGGCTGCGGCGAGTATCAGCTATCGAATGGCGACCGCATTGAATGGCTGTATACCTGCGATCTGGGCCGCGATCTGCCCTGAAGGGAGGGACGACATGCGAAGTCTTGGTGAGCTGCATCCATTATCCGTATTTTGCTACTTTGCAGGCGTTATGAGCGCATGCATGCTGTCCCTGCACCCAGCGCTGATTATCCTATCGCTGCTTGGATGTCTGACGCTGCTGCTGCTTCATAACCAGGTCAAAGCCTGCACCCTCGCGGCCAGCCTGGGGCTGTTCACCGTGCTGACGCTGCTTAATCCCCTCTTTTATCACGACGGCATAACCGTGCTGTTCATCATCAACGACCGCCCCTTCACGCTGGAAGCGCTGCTATACGGCGCGGCGGCGGCGGGGATGATTCTGAGCATGGTCGGCTGGTTTCGCCTGCTCAGCCGCGCGCTGACCAGCGACCGGCTGCTGTATCTGTTGGGTCGCCTATCCCCCAGGCTGGCGCTGATGGTCAGCATGGCGCTGCGGTTTGTGCCGGCATTCGCCCGGCAGGGACAGCGCATCCACCAGGCGCAGCAAGGCTTGGGACTCTATCGCGGTGACAATGCGCCGGACGCACTGCGCAGCCGCATACGGGAGTTTTCCATTTTGACCACCTGGGCGCTGGAAAACGGCATCGTCACCGCTGACAGCATGGCCGCGCGCGGCTATGGCACGGGCAGGCGTACCAGCTATGCCATCTTTCGCTTTACCCGTGCGGACGCGCTGTTTATGCTCTTCTCGCTGGCGCTGACCGCCGTCACGCTAACGGCGATTCTATCCGGCGCGCTGAAATTTGATTATTATCCCGCGCTGACCCTGCCCGCAGACACCCTGATCGCCCGCGCCGGGCTGTGCGCATATGGCGTGCTGTGCCTGCTGCCTGCGCTGAGGGAAGGAGGCGAGCGCATCCGATGGCGCTGCTTGCAATCCAGAATTTAAGCTTTGCCTATCCGCTTTGCCCGCAAAAAGCATTGGAAAATATCTCTTTTTCATTGGAAAAAGGCGATTTCTGCGTGCTTTGCGGGGCAACAGGAAGCGGCAAATCCACGCTGCTGCGCTGCCTGAAACGCGAAATCGCCGCCAAGGGTGAGCTGTCCGGGCAGATCTTGTATCAGGATCAGCCGCTCAGCGCGCTGTCCGAGCGCGAAAGCGCATGCCGCATTGGCTTTGTCGCCCAGCGCCCGCAGCAGCAGATTGTCGCCGATAAGGTGTGGCATGAGCTGGCCTTCGGCCTGGAAAACATGGGCCTGCCGCAGGCCGTCATCCGCCGCCGTGTGGCGGAAACCGCCTGCTTTTTTGGCATTGAGGATTGGTTTGACCGTGACGTTTCCACCCTGTCCGGCGGGCAGCAGCAGCTGCTGTGTTTGGCCGCAGTGATGGTGATGCAGCCCGATATCCTGCTGCTGGATGAGCCTACCGCGCAGCTGGACCCCATCGCGGCAGGCAATTTTCTATCCACCTTGCAGCGACTGAATCGTGAGCTGGCGCTGACCATTCTGCTGATTGAGCATCGCCTGGAGGAAGCCATCCCGTTGGCCAACAAATTGCTTGCAATAGATGACGGTCGTTTAATTACAAACGACGCGGTCCGACCGGCTGTGCGCGCGCTGCAAGGGCATCCCGCCTTGTCCAGCGCCATGCCCGTCGCCGCGCGCGTGGCAGGCATGTGGCAACTGCCCGATTGTCCGCTGACCGTGCAGGAGGGACGGCGCATGCTGGAAAATCAGCCATTACGCAAGGATATGCCCGTTTTCGGCACGGAATCAGCCTTGAATACACCTCCCGCGCTGGAAATGCGCGATGTGTTCTTCCGCTATGAACGCAATTCGCCGGACGTACTGCGCGGGCTGAGCCTTACCGTGCGCACGGGCGAAATCTTCTGCCTGCTGGGTGGCAACGGCTCGGGCAAATCCACCGCCTTGGCCTGCGCGGCAAAGCTGCTGCGGCCATACGCGGGCACTATTTCCGTGTTTGGCAAAAAGTTAAAAAGCTACGCCGGGCAATCGCTGTATCAGAATTGTCTGGCGCTGCTGCCGCAGGATGTGCAGACGCTTTTTTTATGCAGCACAGTGGCGGAGGAACTGCAAAGCGTCCACGCTGATACTGCAAATTTTCCCATGGATTTTACGCCGCTGCTGAACCGCCACCCCTATGATCTATCCGGCGGCGAGCAGCAGGCGCTGGCGCTATGCAAGGCGCTGGCCGCGCGCCCGCGGCTTTTGCTGCTGGACGAGCCCACCAAGGGGCTGGACGCCTGCGCGCGGGAGCGCATGACCGCCTTGCTGCAAGCCTTGCGCGCACAAGGCTTAACCGTGCTGTGCGTAACGCATGATGTGGCCTTCGCCGCCGCGTGTGCCGATCGCTGCGCGCTGTTTTTCCGGGGCGAGGTAGTATCCTGCGAAGAGCCGCATGCCTTCTTTGCGGGCAACCATTACTACACCACGGCGGCCAACCGCATGGCGCGCGGCGTATGCGATACGGCGATCTGCGCCGAGGAGGTCGCCGCGCTCCGCCGTCCCCCGGAGGCGCAGCCATGATCGTCATCCGCAGCGCCCGCGCACGGCGCATCCTGCGCTATCTGATCCCGTTTTTCATCATCCCGGCATTGATTGCTGCGGGCGTATTTTTGCTGCACGAAAGGCGCTACGCCCTCATCGCGCTGCTGATGGTGCTGTGCGCGCTGATCCTGTTTGCCACAGGCTTTGAGCGCAAACGCACAGGGCGGCGACGGATGGTGCTGGTTTCGGTGCTGACCGCGCTGTCGGTAGCCGGGCGCTTCATCCCGCTGCTTAAGCCGGTGGCGGCCATGACCATCCTGTCCGGCGTTTATCTGAGCGGCGAAGCAGGCTTTTTAGTGGGCGCGCTCAGCGCTGTCATCAGCAATTTTTACTTTGGCCAGGGGCCATGGACGCCTTTTCAGATGTTCGCCTGGGGGCTGATCGGCCTGATTGCAGGCTACCTTTCGCGCCCCATGCAAAAAAGCCGCGGGCTGTTGCTGCTCTACGGCTTGATTGCGGGAATCGCTTATTCATTTATCATGGATATCTGGACGGTGCTGTGGTACAACGGCACGTTCAATGTGGGACTGTACGGCGCGGCGCTGCTATCCGCCATCCCCCACACCATCGCGTACATGGTTACAAACCTGCTGTTTCTGGCTCTGTTTGCCAAGCCCTTTGGCGAAAAGCTGGGGCGAATCCGGCTAAAATACGATATTTAGCCAAGCTCCGCATCGATGGATGCAGGCTGATCCCCCAGCGTTTCGCGGTAGATGCGCTCCATGCGGCTATCCAGCTGCTGTGCCAGCTCCGCGCAGGCAATCAGCTCCTGCTCCACACGCTGCGCATCCTGCACGTTCTTTTTATAAAAGATCTTGTGCTCCAGGCTGGCCCAACAATCCATGGAGATGGTGCGCAGCTGCACCTCCACCTTCATGAGGCGCTTTTGATTGTGCAGAAAAATGGGGATTTCCACAATCAGGTGCAGGCTTCGATAGCCATTGGGCTTGGGATGCTCGATGTAATCCTTGCGCTCAATCAGCGTGATATCATCCTGGCTGAGAAGGCAATCGGCCAGCATATAAATATCGCTGGGGAAGGAGCAGATTACGCGGATGCCCGCGATATCGCGGATGTTCTTTTCAATGCTGTCAATGGTCAGCGGCAGCCCCTTGCGCGCTACCTTATCCACAATGCTCTCGGGCGATTTTAGGCGGGATTTGATGGTCTCGATGGGATTACGATCATAGGCCAGGGACAGTTCTTCATTGAGGACATTAAACTTGGTTTCCACTTCCATCATGGCGCAGCGATAATAGGCCATCAGCTCCTTGTAGGGCATGGCATAGTCGCGCAGCCATTTTTTCAGTTCGCTGTCGTTCAGGCGCTTAAGCAGTGCCTGGCGCATGGGCAGAATTTCGTTTTTCATGGGATGCTCCATTTCGGTATTTCTCCCCTATATTATACCGGATTTTGGTCTGAAGGGCAACCGGGCGCAGTCAGACATCTGCGCGCGTATGCGCAAAAGCGCAGCTTTGCGCCAAGATTGCCCAAACAACGAAAATATGGTATAATGAGATAAAACAAGGTATTTTTGACAGGCCGGAGGTTGAGCATGGCTTCTTTCACCAGGAAGGCGATTATGGATTCTTTTATGAAGCTGGTAGATCAGCGCCCGATCAGCAAAATCACCATCAAGGATATCGTGGAGGACTGCGGCGTCAACCGCAACACGTTTTACTATCATTTCGCGGATATTCCGGCGCTGATTGAGGCCATCGTGCACGATCAGGCGGAGGAATTGATCCGCAATCACAGCACCATCACCACCATAGAGGATGCGCTGAACGTGGCGGTGGATTCCATCCTGCAACATCGCCGTGCCGCGCTCCATATTTTCAATTCAGTCAGCCGTGATGTGTATGAGCGGTACCTGATGCAGATCTGCCAGAATGCGGTGGAAAAATGCTTCGATGCCATCATCGGTGAGCGCCGCGTAAGCCCGCAGGATCGGGAAATCCTGATTCTATCCTATCGTGCCTGGTGCTTCGGCCTGGTAATCGACTGGCTGGATCATGGTCTGAAGGACGATATCCACCCCACCCTCACCCGCATGTGCGAGCTGCATAAGGGCATGATTGAGGAAATGGCAAGCCGGTGCATCATTGAATAGGCGTCGGCCAAGCCAAAGAGGAGACCGCTCCAACGAGCGGTCCCCTCTTTTTAATGGGCGTATTCGATGCGTCCATGCATCAGGTCAGAATCTTGCGGAAATCCTCGCCGGGCTTCTGCGGATACACCAGGAAGCTGCGAACGTCCAGCTCCACCTGCTTGCCGTTTTCCACATTCCTGCTCTCATAGGGATCGGCGATGATGCGCAGCTCCTGCCCGCCGCCCAGATCGACGCGGCAGTCGTCCACATCGCCCAGGTAGAAATGGCTCTTGACCACGCCGCGCAGCATGCCCTTGCCTTTTTCGGCATACTTGATGTTTTCAGGGCGCACGCCCACGATTACGTTGCCGCGCAGTTCGCCCTTGTAGGGCAGCTTCTGGTCGCAGTCGTTCAGGGCGATCACGCCCTCGGAGGCTACACCCTCCACAAAGTCGATCTTGCCCACAAAGTCGGCGATGAAGGGATTGGCCGGCTCGCTGTAGATGGTGCGCGGGGAGCCCACCTGCTGGATCACGCCGCGGTTGATGACCACAATGCGGTCGCTCATGGCCATGGCCTCGGTCTGGTCGTGGGTCACATACACAACCGTGATGCCATACTGGCGCTGAATCTCCTTGATTTCAAAGCGCATGCTCTCACGCAGCTTTGCGTCCAGGTTGGACAGCGGCTCATCCAGCAGCAGCAGGGCAGGCTCGGCCACCAGGGCGCGCGCCAGGGCAACGCGCTGCTGCTGACCGCCAGACAGCTGGCTGGGGATGCGATCGCGGTACTGGGTCAGGTGCACAACCTCCAGCACACGGTCAACCTTCTTTTTGATGGTCGCCTTATCCACCTTTTTGATCTGCAGCGGATAGGCCACGTTATCAAAAACGGTCATATGCGGCCATACGGCGTAGCTCTGAAACACCATGCCGATATCGCGCTTTTCGGGGGGAATAAACACCTTTTCCGAGGATACCACGCGGTCGTCAAACAGCACCGCGCCCGAGGTGGGCTTTTCAAAACCTGCGATGATGCGCAGCATGGTGGTTTTGCCGCAGCCGGAAGGCCCCAGCAGGGTAATAAACTCGCCATCGGCAAAAACGGCGTCAAAATTATCCAGTACCACCGCGCTGCCAAAGCTCTTGGTTACATTTTTAATGGTTACGCTGGACATACTTGCCAACTCCTTTTTGTAATATGGAAATGCTTATCAGATGGAGAACTCGCCCTTTGTCAGACGGTTGAGCAGGAAGTTGAGCACCACTACGATCATCAGGATACCAAACGCCATGGCGCAGCTTTGCGGCTGGCTGGTGAAGGTCCAGTATTCATACAGCTGGAAGCCGATGGTCTTGGTGGTGTTGGAATACAGCAGGGTAGTCATGCTCAGCTCGTAGAAGCTGGGGATGAAGATCAGGAACCAGCCCGCGGCGATGGAGGGGAAGATCAGGGGGCCGGTGATCTTGAGCATGGTGCGGGTCCAGCTGGCGCCGGAGATCTGGCTGCATTCCTCCAGCGAGACGTGGATCTGGCTCATAGCGCTGACCACGGTACGCATGCCCATCATCAGGTATTTGATGAGGTAGGCCACAATCATGATATAGGCCGTGTTGTAGATGTTCACGCCGAAATCGCCCTTCATGGTCATAATCAGGCCCAGCGCGATAACCACGGAGGGAGTGCCCGAACCAAGGGTAATCAGGAAGTCCGGCAGCTTGCGGCCGCGAATCTTCGTCCGCTGCAGCAGGTAGGACATGGTGCAGGCCACCACGATGCCCACGCTGGCGGTAATCACGCCGAAGATCAGGCTGTTTTTCAGGCAGCTCATGGTTTCCGAGCGGGAGAAGATGGTCTGCCACTGGGTCAGGGTGAAGTTCTCCGGGTCGAAGAGGGACTTGCCCACGTCGATCTTAAAGGAGGTGGTCAGGATGGTGGCGAAGGGAATCAGCACCACGATGGTGGCGAACAGGCTTACCAGCACCGTCAGCGGAACGCGCCACTTGCCCAGATCCACGATGTTGGGCCGAGTGGATTTGCCGGATACGGTAATGTACTGCTTCCGGGCCACGACGAAATCGCTGAGATAAAGGATGAGAATGGCCAGCGCCATCAGGAACACGGCCAGACCGGTAGCGTCGCTGATGCCCTGCGCGCCCAGACCATTGTACTCGATAATGCGGGTGGTGACGGTATGCACCTTCCCCGGCGCGCCGATAATGGAGGGGATGCCGTAGCAGCTCATGGCCGCCACGAACACCAGCAGCGCGCCCGCGATCAGGCTGGGGGTCATCATGGGCAGGGTGACGCGGAACACCGTCAGCAGGGGGGACGCGCCGGAAATGCGGCTGGCTTCCTCCAGACTGGGATCCATCTTCTCCATGGCCCGGGAAATGGTGATGAAAGCATAGGGATAATAGAACGTGGTCAGCACCCAGATCAGGCCGCCCAGCGTGTAGATATTCAGCGGGCCGGGGGTATCGCCCAGGCCGAAGAGCAGGCGGAAGAACTGGTTCATGGTGCCCACGTTGGGGTTCAGCAGCCGCAGCCACGCCATGGCGCCCACATAAGGCGGCACCATGTACGTCAGCACGAACAGAGAACGGAAGAACTTTTTGCCAAACAGGTTGGTGCGGCCCACCAGCCACGCCAGCGGGAAGGCGATCAGCGTGCCCAGCACCATGGTGACGGTGGCGGCGATGAGCGTGTTCTTCAGCGCGCCCAGGTTCATCTGGTAGGTGTACAGGCGCTGGAAGACGTCGAAGGTAAAGCTGCCCTCCGGGAAGAAGGCCTTGATGATCAGATACACCATGGGCAGCACCTGGAAGACCAGCATGAAATCCACAATAAGGAGGATAATGGCCCACTTGAAATCCAGATGCCAGCTGTGGTCTTTATACAGCATCAGGAACAGCAGCGCGATGTCCAGCGCCAGCAGGACGCCCAGCAGGATCGCCGTGCGGCTGTGAGAAATCAGCAGTTGGGAAAGAAGGGAAACCGAGCCGTCCGCCGTCATTTCATAGGCGGAAATGCGGGCCTCGGCATTGCGGGCCGCTTTCTTCAGGCTATTGACATGGTCGGTGGGCAGGGGTTCGTTCTCTGCGTTGGCGCTGACCAGAAACAGCTGCATCAGCGCGGCGGCGCGTTCGCTGCCGGTCAGCTCGCCCACGGCGGAAGCCACGGCCTGCGGCAGGGGCGCGCTTTCATCCAGCACGGCCCGAAGCAGGGCTTCCCGGTTCTGGCTGCGCTCCGCGTCCGTCCACTTAGCCAGCTGCTTCTTTTCGGCGGAAGCCACCTTGGGCCCGTTCAGCGAATAGGTAATGGAAAGAAGCTCCATGGTTTTCTGCTGGAGCTTGTCGCCCGTCAGGCCGGAAAGCATTTCATCGGCCCGGGCGCTCTGATCGGCCTTGACGGCGGCGGTCCAGTTTTCCTTCAGAAGGCCGGCAGCCTGAAGGGTCAGGGCCTCCCGTTCCGCGTCCGTCAGCTTGGCCATGACCGGCTGAATGGACTGGGTATACAGACGGTCCACTTCGCCGGACAGCTTTTGAATGTAGCGATAGCCTACTTCCTGATCGAAGCCGGACTGCTGATACTGCCGGATTCCCCAGAGCCCGCCCAGAATCAGCGCGGCGCCCAGCAGGAACAGGATCAGCAGCGTGAGCTTGCACCGGGTTTCGGTTGGATCATGTTTGCTTCGTTGAAGCTGTGTCTGCATGAACAGCACTCCCCAGTATGTTGATTGGTCGTTATACGACAGGGGGAAGCCGCCGTCAGGACAACTTCCCCCATTTGGCATGTCGGTAGGATCAGGCGGAGCCGCATCGTTCGTCGGCTGCAGCGGCGGCGCCTTATTCACCCTTTGCGATTTGCGTTAACCGGATTTACTTCTTTTCAGGGATGGTAACGGCCTCCTGGAACTTGGTGCGGATCTCGTCGCGCATGGTGTAGCAGCGCACCCAGTCAACGCCCATGTCCTTCTCGATCAGGCCGTCGGTGTCCACGGAATCGAAGGGAACCTCGGAGAAGCCCTTCATAACGGAGTGCATGTAGCCCTCCACCATGAATTTCTGGCCTTCCGCGCTCAGCAGGTAATCGGTGATGGCTTCGCAGGCCTCGATGTTCAGGTTGGCGCTGCGATCCTCCGCCACGGTCATGACGGTGGAGGGGATCAGGATGACGCCGTCGTCGGGATAGATGCAGGCGATCTTGGAGCCGTTTTCCTTACGCTCCTTCAGCACGGACTCCTCCAGAATCATGATGACGTCGCACTCGCCGGTCTGCAGCTTGGCCAGAGCGGTGGAGCCGGATTCGATCATCACGTCGTTGTTGCCCAGGGCGGTGAAGTACTCATAGCCGTACTTGTCGCTCAGGCTGGCCACGGCCGCCATGGTGGTGCCGGAGGTCAGGGGATTGCCCATGGAGATACGGCCCTTCAGGCTGGGATCCTCGGCAAACTCCTTGAAGGTCTTGGGCAGCTCTTCGGGGGTCTTGAGCTCGGGGTTGTAGGCCAGCACCATGTTGCACACGCGCACGGGATACCAGTAGCCTTCCTCGTCATAGGGGAAGCGCAGGCTTTCCTTAACGGGGGTGTCGTAGCTGTGCAGCCAGCCGCCTTCCTTCAGCTCCAGGCTGTAGGCGGGCTCGGCCACCAGCATCATGTCGCAGCCCAGCGTGCCGGTTTCCATTTCGCCGGCCAGCTTGGTCTGCAGGGAGCCGGTGCCGCCATAGAAGAAGAAGGAGCCGTCGTTGCCCGGGGTCAGGTTGGGGAACTCGGCCTTCAGGGCTTCGTCCATCATGTCGATCACGAACTGGTACATGGAGGTGTAGATCATAACGGTGCCGGTAACGTCCTCGTTCACGGCCAGAGCGGCGGGAGCGACGCAAAGGAGCATCGCGATGCACAGTACCAGAGAGACGATTTTCTTCATGAGACAGGTTCCTCCTTTTAATGTTGAAGTTCTATATTTACATTGGCCCCCCAATGTAAGGTACAGCAAAAAAGAGCATCACAAAATAAGAGGCTGTTCCATTTATTTCTCATCCATTGGACATCTCTTATTCTATCAGAATCACCGTCTTTTTGCAAGCATAAAAATGGCTGAAATATCTCTTTTTTTATCCAAAAGCGCCCCTTCCGCAAGGGAAGGAGCGATCAGAGTGTTTTTCGATTTTCTCAGGCGTTTTCCAGTGCCTTTTTACCCAGAAGATAGCTGCCCCACAGGCCGCTGACGGGGAACAGGGCGGGGGGAACGATGTATTCATCGGTGTGGTTCAGCAGGCGGTCGGACTGCACGTAGCCGCCCAGCAGGCGCAGGGCTTCCTGCCGCACCAGCGGGAACAGGCTTTCCCGCTGCATGACGCCGCCGCCCAGAATGATCTTTTCGGGGCTGACGGTCACGATCAGGTTCTGGCACATCTGCGCCAGATAATAGGCCTCGATCCGGAAAGCGGGATGATCGTCCGGCAGATCGCGGGCGTCGCCCTGCACCCGCGCGCCGATGGCGGGACCGGCGGCCAGTCCTTCCAGACAGCCATCATGATAGGGGCACACGCCGTGGGGGATGGGGTCGTCGGGATGGGGCCGCAGCAGCATGTGGCCAACCTCCGGGTGCAGCAGGCCGTGCACCGTCTTGCCGTCCACCACCACGCCGCCGCCGATGCCGGTGCCCACGGTGATGTAGACTGCGCTGCGGCAGCCCTTGGCAGCGCCCATTTCCAGCTCGGCCAGCGCGGCGGCGTTCACGTCGGTGTCGATGGCGGCGGGAATATTCCGGCCATGAAGCAGCTCGGGCAGCAGGGGATAATCCTTCCATTTCAGCTTGGGCGTGGAGGTGATATAGCCGTAGGTGGGGGAATCCGGGTTCAGATCCAGCGGGCCGAAGCTGCCCACGCCCAGCGCGTCGATGTTCCAACGGTCAAAAAAAGCCTGCATGGGCGGCATCGTTACCGCAGGTTCCTCGGTGGGGATGGTCATTCTTTCCAATTCCTTGCCGGTCTCGTCAAAGGCGGCCAGCACCATTTTGGTGCCGCCGGCTTCCAGTGCGCCAATCGTCATGAGCGTTCCTTCTTTCCTGAATAATCGGGAAATTCTGTTGTTGTACACCTCCTGATTGTATCCCAAGCGAGGCGTTTTGGCAAGGCGCAGTTCAGGAGAATCTTGCCCCCGGGGCCGGTTTGCGCTACAATGAGGAAGAACGGCGCGGCTGGCGCCTTGGGAAGGATGGGACCGATGAATTTTACCCCTGAACAGCAAAGCGCCATCGACGCGAAAAACCGGGAGCTGCTGGTTTCCGCCGCGGCGGGCAGCGGCAAGACCGCCGTGCTGGTACGGCGCATTCTTCACCTGATCCGGGACGAGGGCTATTCCATCGACCGGATGCTGGTAGTGACCTATACCCGCGCCGCCGCCGCCGAGCTGCGGGACCGGCTGGAAACCGCCATGCGGGACGCGGCGCTGAACGACCCCGCCATGGCCCGGCAGGCGGAGCTGGTGGGGCAGTCCCAGATCTCCACCATTCATTCCTATTGCCAGAAGGTCATCCGGGAGCATTTCCGCTTCTGCCGGATCGACCCCCAATTCCGGCTGGGAGACGAGCGCACGCTGCAAGGCCTGTACCGGGACGCGATGGAAGAAACGCTGGACGCGCTTTACCTCCGGGCGAAAACCGAGGACGAGCTGGCGGCGCTGCTTCACAAGCTGCCGGAACGTCAGCTGACCCAGGTGATGGAGCAGGTGTACGCCTTTCTGCTGTCCCGGCCCGACCCGCTGGGCTGGCTGAAGGAGCAGGCGGAAAAGACGTGGACGCTGGAGGGGCTGGAGACCGACCCGCTGGCGCAGGTCTTCCTTCGGGAAGGCGCGCTGATGATGGAGGGTGTCATGCGGGTCTGGGACGAGAGCCGCCGCCTGTCCGAGGAAAGCTGTTTTCCCGAGGGGCTGAACAAGACCATCGAAGCCGATCTGGACACGCTGAACACCCTGTCGGAGCGGATGCGGGAAGGGTTTTCTTCCATGGTGGCGGGCCTGCAGCAGTGCCGTTTCGTCACCATTGCCCGGGTCAAGCCCGTCACCGGGGATGAAGTGCGCATCGTGGACCGATACAAGGCGCTGCGCCAGAGCTACAAGGACAGCATTCAATCCCTGAAGGAGCTTCTGCCCATCCGGCTGGAAACGGCGGTGGACGATATGAACGCCATGGTTTCGGCCCTGCGGGGGCTGTATCAGGCCATGGAGACCTTTCATCTGACCTATCAGCAGAAGAAAATTGACGCTTCCACGCTGGATTTCAACGATCTGGAGCATTTTACGCTGGGCGTGCTCAGCGACCCGGAGCTGAAAAAGCTGGAATCCGCCCGGTTCGACGCAGTCTTTGTGGATGAATATCAGGACGTGAGCGCCATTCAGGAAAGCATTCTCAACGGCCTGAAGCGTCCGCCCGAGGAGGACGGCAAGCTCCCCCAGCTGTATTTCTACGTGGGCGACGTAAAGCAGAGCATCTACCGCTTCCGGCAGGCGGAGCCGGGGCTGTTCCTTCATAAATTGGAAACCTTCTCCGCAGAGGAAACGGCCGAAAAACGGAAGATCATCCTCAACCGAAACTTCCGCAGCCGGGAGGGCGTGCTGGACGCGGTGAACCGCACCTTCCTGCACGTGATGGACCGGCGGGTAACGGAGATCGACTATGATCGCAGCGCCATGCTCTATCCCGGCGTTCCCTCGGAGAACGACCCCGTGACCGAGCTGCATCTGTGCCAGATTGGCAAAACCAAGGAAGCGCCCAGAACCGAAGCCGAATGGATCGCCCGGGATATTCTGGACTCGGTGGGCAGGCCCGTCCCCGGCGGCGAGGGCGGCGTGCTGCACTACCGGGACATCGCCATTCTGCTGCCCGTCAGCAAGGGCGTGGCCGATCAGGTGGAAGCAGTGCTGACCGCCCACCAGATTCCCGTGTATTCCGACGCGGGGCAGAGTCCGCTGGCCGGAGAGGAATCCATTCAGGCGGTGCAGCTGCTCATGCTGCTGGACAACCCGCGAAACGACACGGCGCTGCTTTCCGTGATGCGCAGCCCCTTGTTTGATTTCGGCGAGCAGGAATTGGCGCACATCCGCCTGAACGCGCCTGACGCGCCCGGTTTCTATGACGCGGTTCAGTTCACTGCCGGTCTGGCGGGCGACGCTTTGCAGGAGCGCTGCCGGGCGGTGCTGACCCGGCTGGAGGAGGAACGCTTTTTATTCCGACACATGAGCCCGCAGGAATATCTGTGGGACGCGCTGATGCGCACGGGCATGTACGCCCACTACGGCGCGCAGCCCGGCGGGCGGCTCCGGCAGGCCAACCTGCGGATGCTCTGCCTGAAGCTGGAGGAATACTTCCAGCTTCATCAGGAGGGACTGCGCGGATTTCTGGATTCCATCCGGGAGCGGGAGGTGGGGGACGGCAGCTCGCCCACGGTGGTCAACCCGTGGGAAGATGTGGTGCGCATCATGACCATCCACAAATCCAAGGGGCTGGAATTTCCCACCGTCTATGTGATGGGGCTGGGCACCGGGCTGAGCCGCCGACGGCAGACGAAGACCGTCAGCCTGCACGACCGGCTGGGCATTTCCCTTCTGTATATGAACGAGGAAAAGCGCACCAAGCGGCAAACCCTTATGCAGAGCGGGATTCAGCTCTGTCTTAGCGCGGAGGAACGGGCCGAAAAAGCCCGTCTTCTGTACGTGGCGATGACACGGCCAAAAAATCGTTTAGTGATGATTGGTTCGTCCACAAACGAAAAAAACGCCTTAGAATCGACGCTGGAAAACGCGCTCCGCAAACCCTTTGAAATCAACGATTTAGCGGCCGTCTGTTCCGCGTCTGTCTACACGGATTGGCTGATCCAGTCCCTAAAACCATGGGATGAGCTGAACCAGCAAAAGGGCAATGAGTTTTCCACGTCATTCTTATGGGAAACCTGTGGTCAACCAGAGCTTTTCGACAATTCCACAAGTTTTCCACATAAATTGGCCCCTTGGAGGGTGGTTTTCCACATCCCTGCGGAAAAGACTCCACAGAATATGGAAAGTGTGGATGCTTCGTCCACCGAAATGCCCGATTTGGAAAATCTATGGCCTTCCCGTCAGGATGCACAGCTTCCCAGCTTGGGCGACCCCCTTTCGCCCCTGCCGGAATACGAGCATCTGCCCCTGAAGCTGGGCGTGACCGCCCTGTGCCGCGCCATGGAGCAGGGACAGCCCCGTTCCGTGGACGAAGAGGAAATCGAAACCGCCGAAAGCAAGCGCATTCCCCTGACGTTGCAGCGGCCCCGGCTGCTGAGCGCCATCGCGCAGGAGCCCGCCTTCCTGACCGTCCCTGTGGAAAACACAGGAGCCCTGCGCGGCACCCTGACCCACAAGCTGCTGGGGCTTCTGCCGCTGGACGGACTGCGCGCCCATCCGGACGAGCTGCGTGCCATTATAATGGAAGAAACCGCTTTGCTGGTGCAGCGCGGCGTGCTGACAAAGGACGAGGCGGCGCTGATCCCGATAGCTCATGTGGAAAAGTTCTTCCGTTCCTCGCTGGGACAGAGAATGCTCCGTTCGTCCACCGTATGCCGGGAGTGGAATTTCAACCTGCGCATTGCCGATCCCTTCGATACCATCGTACAGGGCGTGATCGACCTGTGCTTTCTGGAGGACGGCGGCTGGGTGCTGGCGGATTACAAAACCGATCATGTGGAAAACGTGGAAGAGCTGATTCCCCGTTATCATCGTCAGCTGGCCATGTACCGCCAGGCGCTGGAAAAGGCTACCCCCTATCCGGTGCGGGAATGCGCCCTATATTCTCTTCGACTGGATCAGGCAGTGCTCGTGCCCGAAGGCTAAAATGTGACAAAAATATTTCACTCTCGTGCATGAAAACCTGAATTCCGTTCGTTTCAATGGTGGGATGATGAATATTGGGTATTGATTTAGTTGGGTTTTGACGGTATAATCCCATTGGAACTGTAATGGAAATCCATTACCGTTTCTTCAAAAGATTGTAACATTTCAGAACCGCCCAATGAAAGGTGTGGATAGAATGAAGCGAACCCGCAATGAATTCCGCAAGGGGGGAGCGTCCGCCGCAAAGCGGCTGGCACTGGCGCTGGTGCTGATCGCCGCCTGTGCGCTGATGACGGCCTGCTATATGGAGCCTGACCGTGTGGTGGATGCAGGCAATGCCTTAGATAACAGCGGAAATCAGAATTTCCAGACGGTGATCACCGATACGCCTGCGCCTACCGACACCCCAACGCCTGCGCCTACTTCAGCAGGCGGACAGCAGATGGACTGGTCGGCCTGGACCTTCGGCGACGATAATGCGACCAATGCGCCCAGCAGCACGATCAGCGCCAATACGGGCGTGACTGCTACCAGCACCCCTTCCGGCGGCACCATCACCGTGGGCCTGACCACCGCTACGCCCAAGCCCAGCACGGCTTCCGCCACGGCGACGCCCAAGCCTACGACCTCTTCCGCCGCTTCCTCTACCCTGAAGCAGGGTTCCTCCGGTTCGGACGTGAAGACCCTGCAGCAGCGTTTGAAGGATCTGGGCTATTACACCGGCAGCGTGGACGGCAAGTTCGGCGCGGGAACAGCGGAGGCCGTGAAGGCGTTCCAGCGGGCCCACAACCTGACGGCGGACGGCAAGGCGGGCAAGAACACCCAGACCGCGCTGTATTCTTCCTCCGCGAAGAAGGCCTCTGCCACCTCCAGCAGCAGTTCCGGCTCCAGCAGCAAGAACAATTCTTCCTCCAGCAGCTCCAGTTCCAGCAGCAGCTCCAGCTATACCAACGGCCGGACGGATGTGTACCTGCAGCTGGGCTCGTCCGGCAAGCAGGTGAAGATCCTGCAGAACCGGCTGATCGTTCTGGGCTACCTGACCGGCACGGCGGACGGCGAGTTCGGCTCCACCACCGAGGCGGCTGTGAAGGCGTTCCAGAAGCGCAACAGCATCTATGACGACGGCGTGGCCGGGCCGACGACCCTGACCAAGCTGTATTCTTCCTCCGCGAAGAAGGCCAGCAGCGTGGTGGCCAATCTGGGTTCCATCCGTCCGGGCACCAACGGCAGCGCGGTTCGCGCCCTGCAGCAGCAGCTGAAAACGCTGGGCTATTACACCGGCAGCGTGGACGGCGATTATGGCTCCGGCACCACGTCGGCGGTCACGGCCTTCCAGCAGGCCAACGGCCTGGAAGCGGACGGCATCGCGGGCAAGGCCACGCAGAACGCCATTTATGCCGCCATCAACGGCGGCGGTTCCAGCTCCGGCGGCGGCAGTTCCTCCGGCAGCAGCACCAGCCCTGCCAGCTACGGCACGAAGGCTTCCAGCAACGGCTACACGACCATTTCCGCCAACTCCGGTTCCAGCAGCTCCAACGTGAAGGCCGTGCAGAGCGCGCTGTCCGCCAAGGGCTACTACAACGGCAATTACGATGGCAACTACGGCAGCGGCACTGAACAGGCGGTGAAGGACTTCCAGAAGGCCATGGGTCTTCGGGTCACCGGCATGGCCGGCCCCACCACCCAGCGTCTGCTCTATGGCGGCACTTCCGCCAGCGGCAGCTACTCCAAGCTGCAGCAGGGCGACACCGGCAGCAAGGTCAAGCAGCTGCAATACGCGCTGTACGAGCTGAAATACTACGACGGCGACATCACCGGCACCTACGACACCGCCACCACCAACGCGGTACTGACCTTCCAGCAGGTACACGGTCTGGAAATGGACGGCATTGCGGGCCAGCAGACCCAGCAGATTCTGTTCTCTTCCAGCGCGATTCCCTGCAATATCTGATAATGGTAAATAGCAAAACCCCGGCGCGGCTGAAATCGCGCCGGGGTTTACTATATTATTTTTACACCCCCATGCCGCTGCGATCCTGAGCGCGGATGCGGCCGCAGAGCAGCGTACACACATCGCCTGCAATCTGAATCAGCCGGGGATCCCGCAGCAGGGCCAGCTTTTGGTCGAAGCG
>ERZ857827.287-NODE-287-length-75966-cov-6.829313_pt1 | contig 75966 bp, 71 predicted proteins | sample MGYA00519761_ERZ857827 | MGnify/ENA primary metagenome ERZ857827 (study PRJEB31778, sample SAMEA3449370) | human gut metagenome | biome: human gut; feature: human-associated habitat; material: faeces | place: United Kingdom | collected 2010/2012 ... | reverse complement strand
TCCATAGACAAAACTCTTTCGCTTTTTCCGGTCTCACATCATTGACAAACGAACAAAAAAATATTCAGTGCAATCATTTGTCCAAAATATTTGATATAAATTATAAAATAGGCAGTCATTCCCCGTTGATTAACTGATAGGCTCCATATTTTAATTTATCCTATATTCAAACAAAGAAGCAACTTGTATTTTGATATTGTAATCTTGATGGTATCTTTGATATAATGAAACTGTATCATCCAACGAAAATGAAAAGGAGTCACGTTATGAGTTACGCAATTGTTTATTCCAGCCAAACTGGAAATACCGCTCAATTGGCTACGCATATCAAACATATTCTACCAGCAAAAGAATTGATTTACTTTGGATCCGTTTCACCTGAGGCCTTACACGCTGACATTCTTTTTGTTGGTTCCTGGACAGATAAAGGTACATGTAGTCCGGAAATTGCCCAATTTTTGCATCAACTAAAAAACAAACAGGTCTACCTCTTTGGGGCAGTCCCATAAGGAAGTAATCTCTATGTAGGTACGGTGTAACCCCGTGAGGGGTTGCACCGTTTCCTCTTTTTATGCCACATAGCGGAATTGTTGGGGATCTTTCCTAATTTCCTCTATCATAGCACGGATTTCCTCTTCGGTAGGAATATCGATCATACCTACTGCCGAGAAATAAATATCGACCTTTACATAACAATGACCGCCTGACTTGTCGTTGTTGTGAACCTCAATACGGTCAATAAGCGAATTGACGATTGTAGGTGTAAGCTCATTCACATCGGTAAGTTCTCTAAGGGTTTTAAGCAGAAGTCTTAAATCCACCGATTTTTGGTCGGTACTTTCTAAAGTTTTCCTCATTGCCGCTACAGAAGCGATTAACTCTCGCTGTTCCTTTTCATACTCCGCCATTAACGTGGAATAGCGGTCATCCTCCAACTCACCAAGCACCTTGTCCTCATAGAGCGATTTAATCAAGCGATCAATATTCTTGATACGCTTTTCATCACGCTCTACCGCCAATTTCATACGGTTATATTCTGCTTTCTGCATTGCGTTGTTCTTCTTTGCCAACATATACAGAAATACTGCTTCGTGGCACTTCACAAAATCGGCAAGTCCGCTGATTGCTTCTTTTACAATATCTTCAAGTACAACGTCACGGATGTAATGGATTTTGCAAGTTCCTCTACCGTCCTTGTAGTTGGCACAACGGAAAAACTCTTGGTCTCGGCGTAAACTCTTGGATGCACAGAAATGAAGCTTTGCACCGCAATCGGGGCAGAATACCAATCCCGAAAACAGGCTCGTCCGTCCCGTCTTAGTGGGGCGGCGTTTGTTTTTGCGAAGCTCTTGCACTTTCAACCAATCCTCCTCAGATATAATGGGTTCTTGCATATTTGGTATGATTACCTGATCTTCCTCGTCAAAATAGACTTTCTTGTGAACCTTGTAGCTGACCGTACTACTCTTAAAATTCACCGCACATCCCGTGTACTGTCTGTTCTCAAGAATGTGAACGATGGTTTTCGTATCCCAATGGCAGGAACCGATAGGAACTTTTTGCGAACACTTGCGGTTTACCGATTGATAGTAAGCAGACGGCACCATAATATTTTCCTTTTCTAATTGTCGTGCAATTTGAGAAGGACCACGCCCATCAAGGCAAAGAGCAAATATCTTTCGTACGATTTCTGCGGCAGGCTCGTCAATCAGCCATTTTTCTTTATCGGCAGGATCTTTCATATATCCAAACGGAACTGTGGGCGATACTCTTTTTCCGTTGTCGGATTTGGATTTCCAAACATCACGGATTTTCTTGGAGGTCTGCGCCGCATACCATTCGTTGAATATATTATAGAACGGCAGCATTTCCATACCTTCACCCGTAGAGGTGTTGACATTTTCGTGAATGGATATAAATGTAACACCGAGCGTAGGATATACGATTTCCGCAAGGCGACCACCCTCGATATGCTCACGACCAAAACGGGACAAGTCTTTTACGATAATTGTACCGATTTTACCTTCCTCAACCATACGCTGCATACGGTTAAAATCACTTCTGTCAAAGCTCGTACCGGAAATGCCGTCATCCACGAAAAACATCGTGTTGGTGTATCCGTGCTTTTTAGCGTAATCCGAAAGAATCTGCTTTTGGTTGCTGATACTGTTAGATTCATCTAAATTCCGTTTCTTTTTGCCGTTTTCATCCTTTATATCCTCGACAGAAAGGCGGCAGTACAAGGCGGTAATCAAATCGTTGTTTATATTAAGTCCTTTGTTATAGTTTGCAGTTGTCATTAAAATTTTCTCCTTTCCGACAACCCGGACTTAGCAAAGACATACATATTATACTAAGTCCGAGTGTCTTTTTCGATTGTGCGGGCGTTAGATCAAACGCTCGGATAATATCAGTTGCTTAAATTGCTCCAACGCACTTTGCCTACCGTCGGGATTGAAGTGTGTGGAAACTTCATAGGTGGTTCCGCCTATTTTTTTGACGAAGGTATCCTCACCGAAACGGCGCACTTTTTCGTAATACCGATTTGTTTCTCTGCTTTCGGGAATAAGATAATCCAAAAGGCAGATAGGCTCACTTTCGTCTATGGGTTCAGGCGGCACAACAAACACCGCTTCGTTATTCGGGTATAAATCAACCTTTTTCATATTCTTCACCTTACCTTTCATCACGGTTGCGCTGACGGATTAAGAATTTGCGATAATGCTCGCAAGCCTTCAAAACAAAATTCTCAGCCTGCTTTGCATTGGCGTTAGGGACATATTGGCGTATGCGCTCCATCGGGACTTTGAACATTTCCCGCTGATTGGCTTTTTCTTCGCTCATAACGGCGGCGATCACTTCGGGAGTCAGCCCGTCCTCTTGGCTCATCTTCTTAAAGCGGCAAGCCTGCGAGAGTGACGGGGTACAATCATTCAGTTCCATCTGCTCCAAAAGGTCATACTGTTCCTGCTCGTTGAGATAGGAAAGCTCAACGGCGGGAGTAAAGGAAATACGCCCGTCATCCACATATTGCAGAATTTCGGGGATGAGATTGGTAAGACGGATATAGCGTTTAATGGTATCCTTACTTGTTCCCGCATCCTCTGCAATTTGTTCTGTTGCCAACCTCGGTGCAACTTGCACCGAGGTTAAATCTGTGCGGTATCCTTTGTGTGCCAATGCCTCCGCTTTCATCTTGTAAGCAAAGGATTTTTCAGAGGGCAGAATATGCTCTCGGTGCAGGTTGCTGTCCACGAGCACGATTGCCGCCGCATCACGGTCAAGAGGAACAATTAAGGCAGGGACTTCTGCAATCCCTGCCTTTCTGCTTGCCATAACCCGTCTGTGACCGGATATGATCTCATATTCGTCTGTGGTGTTTTCAAGTGGTCGGACTATGATGGGAGATACAACGCCGTTTTGTTTAATGCTTTCGGCAAGGCGTTCCATTTCCTCGTTGTCCTGCACCTTGTAGGGGTGGTTCTCAAAAGGGTGTAATTTTTCAATAGAGATATTTTTCTTAGTGTTTTTCATCGCTCATAACCTCGTTCTTTCTTTTTAATCAAATTATTTCGTTTCATTTCGATATTGCGCTCCTGCTCAAGAAGTTCGTGAATTTGGGGGATGTGTTCTTCAATGCGGTTTACAATATCTCTCTGCTTTCGCAGGGGTAAGATTTGTTTGGTGATTTCTTTTGCTTGCTCTTTCAATGCGGTATCTTCTTCCGGTGTTTTTACACGGCGCAGTTTCAGCCGCAGAGCATATCGTTCTTGCTCCAATGCAGAGATACGGGCAGATAAATCTTCTTGAAATGACAAAAGCTCCTTTGGCGACTCAATGTGGTTGTCGCAAAGGAGCTTGTATTCCTCAATATATTTATCTAACTTCTGTACCTCTGCCCGCATCATCGGGGAGAGTGGGCGGTTGTCTGCTTCTTGGATGTTGCTGCCCGTACATAGCTTCAAGATTTCAATAAGCAGTTCAAATAATAACTGTACCGTATCTTTCCGCTGTGCCTGCCGCAATTGGTATTCAAAGCTGAGTAGCGGCGCTCGTTTCCATTTGGGCGTTATCAGCATATACAATTCGGGAATACGTTGGTTGGAGACGAGTTTTTCCCGCATAGACTCCCGTGAATACTTTTCTCCAAGACCTGAAATGCGCACTGCCCGTTTCCGTCCGTCTGCTATAACAGATGGGTGCTCATAACGGAAGTCACGTTCAAATCTGTACCCAAGGCATTTAAGGTAATATTCAAATTCCTTAAAGGTACAGCATTTGGAAAGTGCTTCGTCTACGTCACGCCGCAGCATATCCCGATGGGTGAGCTTGCCGGACTTCTGTATCCAATACGCTTTCTTATTGCTATAAAAATGCGTAAAGGGTATTACGGACTTGCCGTGTTCTTGGCAAACCGTATCAGAGATCTGCCTAAGCTCCACGTGGTCACGGATATGGTTTTCAAACTTTCTGCCCGTCTTAAAAGAAACGGAATTTATCACGAAATGATTGTGAATATTATCCGTGTTAAGATGGGTGGTAACGACTACCTCGTAATTTGCTCCCCACATTCTACGGGCAGTTCCCAAGCCTATTATATGAGCTTCTTCGGGGGTAACTTCTCCCGCCACAAAACTTTGATACCCGTGATAGGCAACGTTGCCGCCGAGCTTTCCGTACCGCCGTTTGGTTGCCATCATACATTGATAGGCTCTCTGCTTCGGGCAGTTGATACCCGATACATACATTGTTTGGTCGGTCTTTTGGTCGTTCTCTACATAACGAAGTGCCGCCCACAAGTCCTCATCCAAGAACTTTTTATCGGTGGTCTTATCGGGATTCTCCGCATAGTCGATTACTTCCTTTAATCGGGACTTGACGGGCCAGAAGCCAGTGCTTGCCATTGTGTCACCTCCCGTATGATTTCTTTCTTGCTCTGCTTTGGCGTATCTATCATTTCGGCATAAATATCGTCAAAGAGTTTCAGTGCCGCCGCTTCGGTTTCGGGAGATAACTCACGGTTGAGCAGTTCGCTCAGTTTCTCGTTGAAAACATAAAAGGCATCGGGAACAACTGCTTTCACAGAGTATCCCAATGCCCGTTTACGGAGATATTCAGCGACGGGGACGCCGCAGCTCTCAGCGAGTTCGGAGATCTTCTTTTTCTCTTGCGGAGATACCCGAAGATATAACCGACACGGCTTTTCTTTTGGATTTCTATTCATATACATACCTTCTTTCTGTAATCGGGGTATTAGGGGTGTCCCCTAAAGGTGAACAGTAGGAGGAAACGCTTACTGTTTATTTGGAACTTGCCGTACAAGTTCCCTGCTTGTTACGGTGTAAGACACACGCTTATGAGCGTATGCCTCCATTCTCCGTGACTTGCACCGTGAGGGAGCGACTTTATTGGCGCAAATCTTTCGGTTGGTTCTGCTTTTTTTTAATAATGGCACCACATTTTATGTGAGCACCGTCAGTATTGCAGAATAGTGGAACCTTTGGAGTTAGTGGGGGCAATTCCTTTGGATATTGCCATCACAGTACCGTCAAAAGCAGGAATAAGTGTACCCTTAGAAGCTGTCAAGGAAATCGAGTACCGCTTCTTCGGTTTCGGCATTGTTTTCTTTTTCGGTGGGTGTTTGTGCAGATGGTGTCTGCACAAATTGTAATAAACCACCAAGAGGATTGCTTTTTGCGACTTCCTCTCGGATGGTGGTAATAACCCGTTCAAGGAAAGTGTCTTCGTTTGCCGTCCTTTCGGATAATTCCATAAATCCGCATATAGCAGAAATGACCGCCTTGCTGTAAGATTTCTCTGCGCTTTGCAGATAGTCATACGCCCTGCGGTCATTTTCCTTATCTAAATTGAAACGGATTTTTACATTCTTAACGCTCATACTACACCGCCGTTTCTGTTAAGGGTAACGAGTGCCATATACTCATATCCCTTTGCGGTGGCACAAATATCCTCGTTAATAATAACTCGGCTTACATCGTAATCAGCGAAGTTGCGGATAAGGCAACCACCGCCGCCGACCACATAGAGCTTCATCAGTTTAGGATCGTAGTCGTGTTCACGCAGACGGCGGAAGATACCGGCGGTGTATTCTTTTGCGGTCTTGATAACCGTATCAAGATACTGACCGTCAATATCTGCCGTGCCTTTCTTCAAAATCTCCGTAATGATAGTATCATCAAGGGCGACGTGGTGTAATTTCATCATCTGCTCACGAATAAGCAGAGCACACTGATGGGTGCCGTACTTTTCGGTAAACATACGCTGTGCATCAGGCTTTTTGTTTACGATCCGAAGAAGATTCATTGTGCCGTTTCCAATATCACAGAGCATATTGACGCCCTCAAAATCACCGAGCTTTTCAGCAACGGCGGCGAACCCCTGCGGATAGATTTCCGCACCGACAATTTTAATGCAGTAATCGGTATTGCGGAAGGTGAAGCTAACCTCGCTGTGCTGAAGCAGATATTTCTTAAAATCTGCCTTTTGCTCGCTTACCCAAGTAAGCGGTAAGCCTGCGGCGATGAATACGGCGGCATCGGTAATGCGTTCCCGTCTGAGTTCACGGGCGATGGCAGCAAGGGTTAGAACGTAATAATCTTCATCATTAAACTTATCCGACGTAAATTCTTTGTGACCGACTCCGAGGGAATAATACTTGCCGTTCCATACGAGCAGGTCGCTAACAAAGGTGGGTTCGGTATCGCTTTTCATCACTCCGGTAGGAAAACAGCAGTTCGCCGTTTTCATATTTCCGTACCCGTGATCGATACCGATAACAAACATTTCATTAAATTTCTTCATAATTACATTTCTCCTTTTCTTACTTTAATTTGTTGATTTTCTTGATTTGTTCGTACAGTTCTCTGTCGCTGGGCAATACCGCTTCTTTGAAATAGTTGCAGTAAATGCCGTAGATAGAGATGAGTTGCACACAGCGGTGTGCTTCGCCGTCATCAAGCAGGATGCAGTTGCCACCCTCGTCACAGTTGGCACAAAGTTCTTTGACAAGGTGGTGAACTCTCTGCACTTGCTTCGGTGTGATCTTCATCATAGACCTTTCCTCCTTTCGTTTTCGGGCAACAAAAAAACCGCCGGTTTCCCGACGGCAATGCCCTGAGTATTTGTGAGGTTTTCGCTCCCTCACTTATTTTAATACACACAAAAACGAGTTCTTGAAAAAGCAGGATAACACACAAAATCAAAAAGCGTAACACCGTGAACGCCTTGAAAATACGGCGTTTTTATGATATAATATTCAAAAGTTTACTTTACGAAAACAAAATAATTTCTAAAATATTTCAAAAAAACTTTTTCATCCCGATAAGCCAAAGGGAGTTTTATGGGACACTTCTTTTGATAGAATTAGTATGGAGGTATGGAGGTATAGTGGAATATGGATAAAATCAGCTTTTTCAGTGCCGATTACCGTGACGGCAGGGTGCATATCGGCGGCAAAAGTTATCCTGCAGGAACTTTTGCGGCGCATCTGCTGACACAATATTATATAAACGATACTGCCGCACGGATCATTGTGTTTACAAGTGATAATTGGCTTTTAGAGCGTTCTTTGGAAAGAGGATATTTGTATGTACCGAGATTTTTAAGAGCCGGTGCGGACATACTGAATATTTTTAATGCTCTCCCTTGGTTAAAGCCTTTTGATATGCTTGATGTAGATGCTGAGCATAACAGAATAGCAGAGCTTTTCACCGAAGAAAACGGCAATAAAATCGTTGAGTATTTTCAGCGCCGTTCCAAAGTGATGTCAATGGACTTGGGACAAACCATGTTCAATATTCTCCCAAAAGATTTTGACGAGGACTTTTTCAAAGAGTCCGACGCTTTGCTGAGTGAGGTTAAGAAAACTCTTGCCTTTTATGATGGTCTGAGAGATGACCTTATGAAATCCTTTGAACAACTTAAAACCTTTGCAAGCCGTGTGGATGAAGCCGACCGCTTTGACGAGGAACATCTGCTCCCGATAGCATTGGAAATATTCGGCTCGGTGCCGTTCCCAGTAACAACGGAATATGTACCTATATTAAAATCCACCCGAAGCAAAGCGGAAACCCTTGCCCGCCGATTGTATTTTGACAGCTACTACAGTTTTGTGATTACTGACTTCTTTGAAGGTTTACATCACGGGCATTATCCAAGGCAATGCGGCATCTGCAAAAAGTATTTTCTTATGACCTCTGCGGCAAGGCAGAAATACTGCACAGGATATGCGCCGTTCAAACTAAAGGGCAAAGCCATCACTTGCCGAAAATATGCTGCAAGGATCAACCGCAAGGAATATGCCGATGCCAACCCTATCATCCGGCTTTACAAAAACCGTTGCTCAGCACTCCGTATGGAACGCAAACGGGGCAAGCACGATGACATTCTCACAAACGCCGCCCTTACCGTTGCCAAAGAACGTATGCAACGAGCAAAGGTCGATCCCGATTACGCCAACGGGCAGTATGAAGCGGATATGATACGTGAAGAACTCTACGCCGAAGCAGACAGACGCTTGAACGGCAAATAACACAGATTGGAGGTGAGTGCCGTAAAAGAAACGTATATTGATGAAAAGGAACTGAATATATACCGCATCCAACCGGCACCGCCTAAGTGGGATTTGCAGGAATATATCGTAACTTATCTCAAAGAGCAAGACGAGCGTTACCTTACTTGGTTTCTTCATTATTATGAAAAAACGCTCAATAAGAATGTACAAAGCTATATGCGACAGTTTTTTATGCAGGAGCATTTTGCCGATCTGAAGCAGGCGTATATTGCCGGAATACTCAAAGCACTTGGAAAATACACGCCCGACGGCGGCGCATCCTTTGCTTCGTTCAAGGAATACTATGTAGAACGGGAAATCTTTGATTATATCCGTTTTATGCGAACAGGCTTTACGGTACAGAGCCTTGCGGAATATGCAAAACTCCGTAAAGCGATGGCGGTATGGGATAAATATGACCGCAGTTATGCCGATGCTACGATTGAAGCGGTTGCTACAGAACTTTGTGAAACCACCAATGACACGAAAGAAATTCTGCTCGGCGGCTTGCTCAATGAAAACCGTGTAGACCTCTATCAGCAGTATGCGGAAGATGATGAAGCGAAAAACACCGAAGAAGCGCACCCCGACACCACCTCCGACACGTACACGCTGTATATGAAGGGTGAACTGTACGCCCGTCTGTGGGATGCCTATGACAAGCTCGAATACACGGAGCGAATGATGCTCGCACAGCGGCTCGGCTTCTGCTTTGATTGTCACTGTACCTTCTATATGGATTATGATGACCTCGACGAGTACGGCGAACCCAAGAAGAAACCTATCAAGCCGATGATGTATACCGACATTGCCACCGACCACGAATACAGCTCCGCCAATACCGCACACAAAAAATGCGAAAAGGCGCTTGCGAAATTAACAGAAGCTATAAAAGACCTGATATAACGAAAAAGCCCCGTTGAGAATGCAGAAATTACTGCGTTCCAAACGGGGCAATTATTATGCTCAAAATCGGTACATTCGACTTGGCGTTTGTATTTACCTAAAATTATGGTGACAATTTATAATCATACTTTTCGGGTAAAATATTATAAAAACTATCCGGAGGTAAATACGATGAAAGGAAGAATTTTAACAGAAACTCAAATAGCGGCGTTTGCCGTACATCTCAAAAGCGAGGAAAAGAGCGAGAATACCGTAGAAAAATACATCCGTGATGTAAGAGCATTTTCAGCTTATGTGGGTACTGCGGAGATAACAAAGGAAACAGTTATCACCTATAAAAACAATCTGTTTTCCGAAAACTATGCTGCACGGAGCATTAATTCAATGTTGGCATCAATCAATAGTCTGCTTTCCTTTCTTGGATGGGCAGATTTGAAGGTAAAGTCAATCAAGCTCCAACGGCAGATCTACTGTCCCGAAGAAAAGGAACTGACCAAATCGGAATATATGCGACTTGTAAACGCCGCTACTCTCTTGCACAGGTGTCGATCCCTTTCGCACCGTCAGATACAATTTCCGTTACCCCAACAGGCAGATATTTTCCCAAGTCATTGACTTTCAATCCTCTTGAACCGATTACTGCTATTTTCATTGAAATTCTCCTTTAGATATATTTTAGGCATAATTAGAGCCCATTTGGAACATTATAGCACAATATGAATATAAAATCAGCCTATAACAAATATATTTAGGAGTTTTACTATGGCTATTAAAAGCTTATCAATTCGGATCGATGATAAAATGCTCAATAAACTGCATGTTGTTGCCGACTATGAAGGTCGCAGCGCTAACAGCGAAATTCTTGTACTGATACGGGAAGCAATTGAAAAATACGAGGAAAAGCATGGCGAAATTGAGATCGGTAAGAAGTAATCGCGCTATGTTAGTGTAGAAAAAATTAATAAGAGATATGATTCCAATGAATATTGGAGAAGCGGTAAAAGAGCGTATTTTAGATTTATGTTCAGAACGAAATATTACGATAAATAAACTGGGCACGATCAGCGGCGTAACGCAATCCACGATCAACAATATCATCAGCGGTTGAAACAATAGCACCACCATAGCGACAATTAAAAAATTATGCGATGGATTCGATATCTCCATGATTGAATTCTTCTCATCTGATGTTTTCGACCATTTGGAACAAGAACTCAAATAATCGACTGCCTAAACATGGCATCTGTTTCTGTTTGAGTAATCATTTTTCCTTAATATAGGCACCAACGTCATTATTATGAAAAGAATACTGGATTCTGAAAAATTAAATATAATCGGCTCACGGGTAAAAGAGGCAAGAACAAAAGCGGGCTTGAGCCAAAAGCAGTTATCCGAAAAATTAGAACTGCTTGCTGTTTATACTTGCTGTGGCTCTATATCCCGTATTGAAAACGGTCAAAGAGCTATTACAGATATAGAAATCGACGCTATATCGAAAGTTTTAAATGTCCCCTCGATTACCTGTTTGGTCGGGAATGATTATTTTCGGAGGGAATATTGATGGACGATAAATTATTGCGGTACACCTTGCGTGTAGACCGTTTACTTTTTCAAAAATTTCGATATATTGCGGAATCGGAAGGTCGCTCAGCAAACAAGGAAATTGAGCAATATCTGAAAAAGCGTGTTGCCGAATATGAAGAAGTAAAAGGCAAAATTGAAGTCGAGTAGCATTGAATGAATCCAAAAAAACATACAATAACCCCCTGCGGCAGGTTAAATGCCTACCACGAGGGGGTTATTTGTATGCATAAATAGTATGATCATATGAAAAATACGAAAATTAGAAGTTTTATTGCAAAAATAGATTAAAAGTACTTATAATCTGATTGATTCACCTGGTTTTACAATCAGAGCGCCGGGTGCCGTAAATTTCTTTGCCCGATCAAGGTCAAATAGATTTCCGGGTGACATATGAACGGGAATCGTATGTTTTGCAGCAATCAGCTTCGCGCAGCGGATCGCTTCCGGAACATCCATGGTGTAGGTAAAATCCATTGGTAAAACGGCATAATCAAGTTGCCGCTCTGCCATGCGGGACATTTGCTCCGTTTCCCCTGTATCACCCGCAAAATAAATCGAAACACCGTCCACGGTTACAATATAGCCCACACACTCTGATTTTTTATGATGATGGTTGTATGCCTCCACGGCTTCTACGGTCGCAAAATCCAACCGCAAGATCTGATACGCGCCATCTTTCTGCGCATCAAAATTTTGCCAGACCACACAACCGGGATTTTTAGCAGGCAAATCGATACAGTTGTGATCGTGGTGCTGGTGTGTCACCAGAATCAGGTCAGCAGGTGCGTCATACCCTTCCCCCGCAAATGGGTCAATATAAATCACTTTGCCGAAGTCCGTGGTCAAACGAAGACTTCCGTGCCCCTGATAAAGTAACGTTGCCATATCAATCGTCCTCCAATCAAAATCATGTAACCGATGTGTTATTTTGTTTATCTTTGCCGATAACCGATTTTTTCTACGAATGCTATCCTCAGATCCATTCCAAAGTACCGCATTCTCATTGACGAAAAAACATGCGTATACCTACATCCAAATTTGCTGTTATGCGTACAACAACAAACAAAGAAATCCAAACCATTCGCAAAATATGAAAGAGACCATTTATAAAAAATAAAATAACACATACCATGCGCATTCCAAACACTTGTTGCCATACACAAATTGTAAAACAAAATCGGAGAAAAAGCAATCATACCCAGGTCACAAAATAACATATTTGATAAATCTTTTTCATGCTTCTTTGCGCGGAGCTGTGAAATGCCCTCTTATTTCCGATTTAAGTTTGTGTTTGTGTATAAGATCGTGGACAGATGTAACATAAATATTTGGCGTTAACCTGCTATCTTTTCGGTGTACCGTGCCAAAGACTCGTTCCACTTGACATAATCGGGGTTTTTTCTGTTGTCCGGCAGTTCATAGTGATGACTGAGATATTCGCCTAAAAATGTTGTCGTTTTTACGGCTCCATAATGATTCAAATGGTCACCTGCGTCCCTTGTGTCCTGCTCCCAGTTGATCGGAACCTTTGTTTCACCTATGTTCAAATCGATATATTCGATTCCAAGTTCGTTTGCAAGTTGTTGAATGCCATTATGCTTTTTACTGTTCCAGTTGACGGTGCTCGGCGTGCTGACAAGTAAAAAAGTTGCTGCATTCTGGTTGCAGAAATCAGCCATGCTTTCTATATACATTTTGTTCAAGGTATTGATCGGCTGTATTTCATCGGAAGGTTTCATGTGGTTGGAAGCATTTGCCCTTTTTACATATATATTATAAAAATACCCCTTTAAATCATCCGTCCAGGTATACTCAACTTTTCCGAGAAAATCGTTTTGGCTCATGCTTTTCCATCGGTCATGGTACTTAAATATTGAAAAATAATATTCTAATTGGGCTATGATAGATTTTTCAAACTTCATGTCGCGGTAAATGGCATTTGTTTCCATAATGACAAGTTGCGGCGCCTGATTTTCGAAAGCCTGCTTCAACATTTTTTGAGAATAAGAAAGATATTGTGCGCTGGTCGCGCAAACATAGGTCGTAAAACCATGATCCTGCCAAAGCTGCATCGGTATAATAGAAGAATACGCTTCGCTGTCACCAATGACCAGAACATCGATGGTGTTAGGCTTTTCACCCAAAATCCCGTTTGCAGCCACATCCTCCATTCCGAACTGCAGCTGATTGTTTTTCGGCATAAAAAGGTATGACAAACCCACAAGCAACATGATAACGATCAAAGCGAAAGCAAAGGTGCCGATTAGATTTTTCAAAGTTATTTTCATGTTATCCTCCTAAAATCCCGCGTAAATAGGATCCACCGGAATGTAAGTACCGCCATAGGCACCAAAAATTACGATACAGAATATGAGTGCGATCAAACATGCCCACCTGACCGGCAAAGGTTTTCTGTCCAGCGACAATCGAACCGATACACCCGTTTCGTTGATAACACTCACCACAAAGATGATCATCAATCCGATGAGCACCACCAGCCAATCGTATGCATCAAGACCAATACTCAAAAGAGTTCCATCATAAATGGCTTTGGGTGAAAAATCTATTACGATCTTTTTCGTCATTTCAAATCCGGATAATAGACCATTGGCTCTGAAAAACAGTTCCCCTAAGCACACTAAAATAAATGTCCTTAAAATTTGCAATCCTTTGTAAACGGCGTTTTCAGCGTTGATTCCTAATTTGACATGAATCTTCCGAACCACCGGCTTGATAAGATTGCCGCAAGTCATGAGTGTAAAGTGAAACATGCCGAAAAAAATATATTTCCATCCTGCGCCGTGCCACAATCCGTTACACAGCCAAACACAAAACAGCGCAATGGTGCTAATGAGCATCGGCCCATAAAAATTCCCGAGCATCTTGCGTGACCGTTTGGTCATTTTCTTAAATGGCGGCGACATCGATATGGGATAGTAAATGTAATCTTTGAACCATGTCCCAAGCGTGAAATGCCATCTTTGCCAAAATTCTGTAATGCTTTTCGAAAAGAATGGCCGTTGGAAGTTTTCCGGAAGCTTGACGCCGAAAATTTCTGCGGTACCTATCACAATATCCATTGTTCCGGAAAATTCCATATACAGCTGTACGGTAAAGGCCACAGCAGCAACGACGATCACCGACCCGCCAAAATCTTGATAATTGTTAAAAACAGTCTTCACAAGCGGATTAAGACGGTCGGCAATCACCATTTTTTTAAAGAGTCCAAAAAGGATTCTTTGCAAACCGAGCTTAAGATTTTCAAATTTAATATGGTCTGCCTCATACAGTCTTTGCGCCGTATCCGAATACCGACAGATCGGCCCCTCCATTATTTGGGGAAAGAAGCTCATAAACAGAGCCAGCCTGAGAAAATTTTTATCTGCTTGGATCTTTCTGCGATAGACATCACATATGTAAGAAATTGCCTGCAATGAGTAAAAGGATATGCCAATCGGTGCAATAAAGTTTGGTATCTCAAATAGCGGCTGCCCACCGAAGTATGCAAGCAGTCCGTTTATGTTACCGCAAAAGAACTTTAAGTATTTAAAAATCACCAACATGGCAAGCTGAACAAGTATCGCAAACAAAAGTACTGCTCGTTGCTTTTGCACTGACCGGTGAACAATCTTGTTGGCATCGGCTTGAGATAAAGTCGAGCATTTCCTATCGCATTCTTCCCTGATAAATGACAGACACAATCCGGTCAAATAAACACAGGCCGTGGTGAACAAGAGATATGCAAGTAGTTTTCCGCTCACCAACCAGAAAAAGATATATGACGATATCAACAGTGGCAGCCACTTGATTTTTTTTGGCGTGATGGCATAAAAGATGATGACCAACGGCAAGAAAATAAAACAATATGCAAGTGAACTGTAGGATGTTAAACTCATAAAAATGTCCGGACCTTTCCGGCTACGGTATTTTTGTCCAGTTGTCCTGTCGTAGCCGTCCAGAACATGACTTTAGCAGGATTTATCAATGCCTTTTTTGTTGCCCGTTGTATCACGATTTTTTCAATCTGTTTATCATCAGCATCATTTGTTCGGCAGAGTTGAAATTTTCCGGTATGATCTCCACTGAGGGGATGGTTACATCAAACGCATCCTCCATCTCGGCTACCAACGATAGAATCGCCAGAGAATCAAGATAATGTCCGTCGATAAGATCTGTGCATGTTTCATAATCCACGCCAGGTTGAATGTCATTGAGTATCATGATCAGCTTTTCCATAACAGTATTCCTCTCTTTTCTTTATTGGTTTGAAATGTTTAGTTTGTATGTTTCATAGGCTTCTCTTGCGCAAATCACCTTGCCCGTGGCATCTGCCAACAATATTTCCGGCAGATCTCTGCTGAGGAAAAGAGAAATCCCCTCGGTCATACAATACGCCCCAGCCTTTTCAAAAACGATGACGTCTCCCGTGTCCGGTTCCGACATGGGAACGTTTTTCATAAGGATATCGTTGATCGTACACAAGGAACCACAGATATTCCAGTTTTCTGTCACGTCCTTGTCGAAACGTCTTAACAGTTTGTAACAGGGGCGCTTCATCGCCATGGATTGTCCATAATATGTGATATGGTTGATGCCACCGTCAACAATTGCATAATTTTGGTTGTCATTGCGCTTGATATCAACCACCTTTGTCAGATAACTTCCGCAGTCTGCCACAAGACTTCTTCCAATCTCCAATGTGATTTTAGATTTAAATTTCATGGAAAGCAGCATATTGGAAAATGCAGCGAGATATTCATCCTCATCAAAATTGTCCGTATCAAAATAAGATACCGCAAACCCCGGACCGTATTCAAATTCTGCCGCTTGAAAACCGCATTCGTTTTGAAGGCGGCACAAAAAATCGTCGGCGTAATCAAGTTCTCTTTGGGCCTTTTTGAGAGATATCTTTTGCGTTCCCGAAAAATACTGAATACCGATTATCTCAACCTTCGTGCTGTCATATTCAAGCAGTATGTTTTTTATACTCTTTTCGTCCAATCCGAATTGATTACCGCTTGTCAGTCTCAACAATAACCGTACTTTCACGCCGTATTTTTCCGCCAGCGCCGAGAGTAATTGATACTGCGCAACCGATTCAACGGTAAAACAGTTCACTCCGTTGTAATCCTTCACAATCTTTTCGATAAACTCTGCTGTTTTGTATACACCCGATACGACTATCTTTTCAAGGTTTATGCCCTTTTCCAGGCATAGCTGCATTTCTCCCGGAGAACACGCCTCAAGTTTATCAATATAAGGACATAGCCGGTCTGCCACAAATGGATTGGCTTTGACAGCGTAGCAAAGCGACACACCCGCCGGTAGTCTGCTTCTCAAATAGTCTGACCTTTTTTTCAGCTTGTCGATTTCAAAAATATAAAATGGCGTGTGATGTTCTTCGAGTATTTTTTTTAAATCTGCGTTCTTCATATATATTCTCCTTTAAGTAGTGCCCTGCGGTCCGTCTTCCCGTTTTTGGTCAGTGGCATTTTTTCGATCCATCTTAAAGCAGTGGGGACCATAAATGAGGGAAGCCGCGTTCTTAACATGTGATAAAGTTCCGTTTTATCAATACTTCCGATATAAAAGGCATATAACCGTTTTTTCTCCTCATCAAACACGCAGCAACACTTTTCGACTCCTTCGATTTTCATGATCTCCGTTTCCACACCCTCCAGCTCCACTCTGTGTCCTAAGTATTTGATTTGAAAATCCTTACGACCGCAAAAAACGAGATCCATGTTTTCATCAAACTTGGCAAGGTCACCCGTCCTGTACATCAGATCGTTGTATTCCGGGTTCAGTGGATTTTGCACAAAAGCCTTTTGTGTCTGCTCTGGATTGTTAAAATACCCCAGCGCAAGTGCGGTGCCAGACACACATATTTCCCCCACCAAATCGGGCTGTGATATACCGCAGTTGTTTTCATCCAGCAGCATGACCCTTTCATTGTCGAACGCTTTTCCTATGGGAATTGTGCCGTGATATTCTCGTTTGTGATCGACAACATGATAGGTACAGTTGCAGGTCACCTCCGTGGGACCATATAAATTGACAAATTTGGCTCTGGGCAAGTGTGCCTGCCAGTCCTTTAGGTGTTTGATCGGCATCGATTCACCGCTGAAAAACACCTTGTTTACGGTTTCTGGGGTTTTGTAATCAAGGATATGAAACGTGTTGATCAGACTGAGTGCCGAAACCGCCCAAATCAGTGTTGTTATATGATGCGTAACGATAAAATCCATAAGATCTGTCGGCCTTGAGAAATATTTTTTCGGAATCATAACCAGTTTCGCCCCAGTTTTGACGGCAGAATAAATATCCTTTACCGATACATCAAAGTCAAACGGAGCCTGATTGCCTATCACATCGCTTTGACCAATTTCAAATGTCACGCAAAAAACATTGATAAAATCGATGACGCTCCTATGGCAAACTGCCACTCCTTTGGGTGTTCCGGAAGAGCCGGAAGTGAAATTGACATACAAAGGCATCGTGTCCGTTACCGCCGACCTGACTTCATTCAGTCGTTCCGCATTCAACTCCGAACCTAAAATTTCTTCGATTTTATAGATCTTGGCAGAAGCAAATAACGTTCTCGCCCGTTCGTAATGTTCCTCCGTCGTGACCACCAAATTGGTGCGCAATATCTGCCTTACGACAGAAAGTCTTTGATCGGGAAGATGTGGATCGGCAAGTGTGTAAAAGCATCCGGCATAGACTATCGCGAAAAAAGCGCATAATGTATTTACGCTTTTTTCTGCAAAGACCATTACCGGCTGATTGATCGCCGTTTTCCCTGCCAAAAATGAACCTGCTCGTTTGCTTTTTTCCAAAAGCTGCTGATAAGTGATCGAAATCGTCTCATCAACTGCTGCTGTTTTATTGGGAAATGCAACTGCTGTCTGTTCCAAATATTCAAGTACGTTTTTCAACTTGTCCCTCCCCCTTTTCGCCAATATTCTACCCCATGCACCTTTATTCTCCCTGTACACAGTCTTAATATTTATAAATATTGCCACACAACAGAAACAAGGCCGAAAAACTGCTCCATTGCTTGATTTTTCGTTTTTTGGAGCTCTCAGGGACAAATTACCTTAAGAAAAATTAAGGTTATATTTTTGACATATTTAGGTTTTTGAAATATAATAAAGAAAAATGAGGAGGTGATGACATGAAATACAATATACTGATCGCTGAGGACGACATAAATATTATTGAACTGCTCACACTTTACTTTGACACCAACGAATTTAATGTCTTCTATGCGACGGATGGTTCATCTGCACTGAAAATAGTAAAAGATGAGGATATTTCGATCGCTTTGGTAGATATTATGATGCCGAAAATGAACGGTTACGAATTCATAAAGGCCGTACGTCAGATCAGAAACTTTCCCATTATCATTATCTCTGCAAAAAATCTCGATGAGGACGAAGTACTTGGCCTGAACCTGGGGGCGGACGCATACATAAAAAAACCATTTAATCCGCTTGTCGTGGTGGCCAACGTAAAAGCCATTCTAAGAAGAACTTATCAACTGGATGGGAACGGTGAAGAACCTAACTCCAAAAAATACATTGTAGGAGACCTGATTTTTGATTCGGAAACTTTTGTGCTGACAAAAAAATCGAAACCCGTGCCGCTGACCATGGCGGAGCTGAAAATCATGGCGAAACTGATGAGTTCGCCGAAACGAGTGTTTACAAAAGCACAACTCTACGAAAGTATTAACGGAGATTTTTTTGAAAGCGATGAAAATACCATGATGGTGCACATCTCTAATATTCGGGCAAAAATCGAGGAAAATCCGGACAAGCCGGAATATATAAAAACAGTTAGGGGGTTGGGTTACAAAATTGACTACAAGGAAGAATCATATTGACCGCGAAAGCGATACGTCAAAAGTCAAAAACAGGCATCTGAAATACAGCTTTATTATGCTCTGCCTCAGATATTTCCTGATATATTCGATATTGCTTGCAGCCGTTTATTTTTTCTTTAGTTTCTACACAAGTTTCAAGCTCAACCATGCCTTTATTTCCATAAAAGACATCGTAATGTACCACAAACAACTTGAAACTGACAGCTTTGCTGACCTGCCCTCAAGAGTCAAAAAAAATTGTTCTTTCGTCGTGTTTAATCGCAGCGGGCAACAGCTCTATTCCAGCAGCAGAGAGATCGGCGAAAAAATACCGTTTGACCTGACAGACTTCATTTTGGACTATGCAGACGGAAGTTGGTACTCGGTATCGGAAAATATCACGCCTGACGGTCAAAAGACCTATATCGTCATGCTTAAAAACCACGATAGCTCGGGCAATGAGGTGGTGTTATCTTTCTGTCTGCTTGATGAAAATTATCATATTACCCGCGGCAATCTCTTTTCCGGGAGAGGCCAACTTACAGAAAATCAGTTCAATGTGGTGAAGGGATCGTTCAGCCGTGAACAGACGATTCAGAAATATTGTTACCAAACGACTGATGGAGAAGAACGAATACTCATATCCGTATGTCCGCAAATGAGTAATGATGAATACGCCCGCATGATAGAACATACCCAGAAAATATGGTATTTTGCGATCCCAGTGGTCTTGGCCGTTATCATGATAGAAGCGCTTTTGTTTGCCAAGAAAATCAAAAAATCAATTCTCCATATCAATACCGCCATACATTCTTACCAAAGCAAAGACAAATTCGAGGTGGATCAATCCAAAATTCCGTATGAATTTCTTTCCATTGTCGACAATTTTAATGATTTGCTTGGATGGATGAACGATCTGCAGCACGAGAAAGAAAACATGTATAAGGAAAACCGGCAGATGATTGCTGATATATCACATGATTTAAAAACACCGCTCACGGTGATTCGCGGTTATGCAAAAGCCCTGTCGAAAGGTAGAATACCGGAAGAAAAAAAGAGAAAGTACCTTGATATCATATACGAAAAGTCAATGTTGTCCGCGGATCTGATCGATTCCTTGTTCGACTGTGTCAAAATGGAACATCCCAATTTTAAACTTGATCTTGAAGAGGTCGATCTTTGTGAATATGTAAAAGAAGTGCTTGCCGAGAGATACAACGAAATCGAAGAAAATGGCTTTGATATTGATGTACAAATTCCAGAAGAAACAATACCCTTATCTATAGACAAAAACTTATTCAAAAGGCTTTTGGGAAATCTGCTCAACAACAGTTTGCAGTATAATCCCCCGGGAACAACCATCTTTGTTTCTTTAAAGCAGGATAAAAAAGACGTAGTCATTACCATTGCAGATAACGGCACCGGTATTTCTCCAGAACTTGCAGATGATATTTTCAAACCTTTTGTTACCAGCAATAACGCCCGCTCATCCGGTAAGGGTACGGGACTGGGGCTAACGATCACAAAAAAGATTGTCGAATTGCACGGCGGTTCTATCTCTCTGTGCCAGGACCATTCCAATTCTCATCTGAAAACTGTGTTCATAATAAAGCAACCCAAACACAATCCTTGTTAGAGAAAAACGCCATGGAAATCCAAACCAAAAAGCAGGATTTCCATGGCGCTTTTTTAAAATCCGTAATTTATGAAAATGAATAAATAACAACGATACTTTAGATTCCATCCGCAATAAACAGAGTATCGAAAATGGAACCGTATTTGAAAAAGTGTGCTGCCCAATATGGAAAAAGCAGCTGGCAAAATCGCAATCAGACGGCAAAGTAAGGCATCCTTTACGGGACACCCGTTTTTCTGCATTATGTGGTGTTGTATTGCCACACTTGCTCACACAAATCTTGACAATCAGTCGTGATATGATATAATACTGAAAGACTGAAATCTTTTTTACATGGCCCTTGTAAACAGGTGCCATGTATTGCTGACATGTACATATAAGGAGCCACGGATACGATGCACCCTCTACGCTCTCTGCGCGCATTGCGCCCGTTTGAAATTGTTCTTTGGTGTGCTTCCTGCACACTGATCCTGATATCTTTTCTGGTGGCACAGGCAGGCTTTCTTTCCCTGTTCACCTCGCTCATCGGCGTCAGTGCACTCATTTTCATCGCCAAAGGAGACGCGCTGGGACAATTCTTGACTGTCATCTTTGCACTGTTATATGGTTTTATCTCGATGCAAAGTCACTTTTGGGGAGAAATGATCACATATTGTTTTATGTCACTGCCCATGGCCATTGCTGCAGCCGTTTCCTGGCTGCGTCATCCGTCCGTCAACGGAACAAATGAAGTTGAAATACGTCAGCTGACAAAAAAGCAATGGTACGTTCTGTCCCTTTTTACTTTCGCAGTCACCGCTGCGTTCTGTTTTATATTATATCTGTTAAATACACCGCTGCTGGTTGTCAGCACCATTTCCATTGCCACCAGCTTTTCAGCCGCTGCACTGACCTTTCTCCGTTCCCCGTTCTATGCCATCGCATATGCAGCAAACGATATCGTTCTCATTATTTTATGGGCTTTGCAGGCAATGCGTTCCCCGGGTGATGAACCATTGATTCTTTGTTTTGTTGCTTTTTTATGCAATGACGCGTATGGTTTTTACAATTGGCGGCGTATGGAGCGTCGGCAACTGGTTTTACGTCAAATCAAAAACGCGCAAACAAATAACGTTGTTTGAACGCCGCATGATCTTTTCAAAAACTGTATCAGGGAATTTCAATTTTCTCTCATTTCCTTGACGGCAAAATGAAAGGAACATAACATGGTACAACTTTCATCTTTCACTATAGCATCTGCGTTACAAGATTCATCTCATTATGAAACGCATGATTGTCATGTGCTCTCTTCTGACAACATTCACACATTGCATGGCATCGTCTATCGCCCCCGGCAACAGCCCCCGCGCGGCATTTTGCACATTGTACACGGCATGACCGAACACATCGGACGTTATGCCCCGTTTATGGCGTATGCGGCCAGTCAGGGTTATGTGGTGTGCGGTTATGACAATTTGGGGCACGGCAAAACGGCAAATACAAAGGAGGAGCTTGGTTTTATCGCTTACCGAAATGGGTGGGAATATTTGGTACAGGATGTTTTTCGTTTTTCCGAAGAAGTCCGGCGACAAAATGATGCGACCCTTCCCTACTTTCTCATGGGACATAGCATGGGTTCGTTCATCGTTCGCGTGGCTGCTCAAAAATATGTCATTCCAAAAAAGCTCATTCTTATGGGTACCGGCGGCCCCAATCACGCAGCGCCGCTTGGGTACCTCTTCACCAAATGTTGCACACGTCTCTTTGGTCCTATGCACATCTCCAATTTGGTTTATGCGCTTGCTTTTGGCACGTACAACAGACATTTTCGTGCAGAACATGATATCCGAAGTTGGTTAAGTATTGATACGGCCAACCGCACACAAGCATCCAATGACCCGCTCTGTTCTTTTCGATTTACCACGAGTGCGATGCAAGATCTGATACAATTAAACATAGCCGCCAACCGAAAAACATGGTTTACCGCTATGGGGAAACGTCATCAATCCGTATTTCTTCTCAGCGGCACCGACGATCCGGTAGGTGCAAATGGAAAAGGCGTGAAAAAAGTGGCGCGGCTGTTGCAACAGGCGGGTGCCGATGTACAACTGAAACTATATGACGGCTACCGCCACGAAATTCTCAACGACGGTTGCAAAGAAGAAGTTGCAAAAGATTTGCTCTCCTATCTGGAGAATCCCTGAACATTACCATATCAAAAAGCGCTTGAAGCATAGCTCATGCTTCAAGCGCTTTTTCTTTCCATATGCATGGATACAAAACAGGAATCGCCATACACGCTACATTGTGTGTGTTTTCAAAGCACCCGCGATGCGGTATTGCCGCAGCAACTCTTTTTGCGGAGGGGAAATACGCCGGCTTTCGATGGCTTTTTGTATTGCCTGGTTGAGCGTGTCGGCAGGAAGAAGCTGCTTGACAATAAACGGCAATGTCGCATCCCATTGAAAAGCAAGTGCCGTGGCAAAATACCATGCCACCATCATATGTACATAATAGTGCGTACAATCCACCTGTGCGACTTGTTCTAAAAAAGAAACGGAAAAGGTCTGGTCTGCCAAAAAGTGTTCCATCAACATTTTGATTCCAAATCGGGCCGTGTATGGATGTGTGGAACGGAGCCAACTTTCCACGCGCGGCAACAATTGATCCAAATGTTTTTGAAACACACGGGGAGAACATTGGTCACAAGTGGCCCAGTTGTCCATATGAGGAAAAAATGCCTCAAGCAGGGACAAACATACGTCCATATCTCGCTCCAGGGAAATGAAAAACACATGTAATTGATTTTCATCAAAGTAGGTGTGCGGTACCATGGAAAGAAATGCACGCGCTTCATTTGTCCCGTACCATTCTTTGGCAAGTTTGCGCAAAGCAGGTGTTCGCACCCCCAACACTGATTCAGACGGAACTGTTGGGATCAAACGCGCCATAAAGGTGCGATAGGCCGGATCTGCCAATTCCTGTAAACGTTGTAATAACACAGTCTGTTCCATGTTCTTCCTCATTTTACCACACTTTATTTTATGTCACAGGCTCTCACGCATCCAAGCACCAGTGCACGCGCCGGTACAGGCGTTTCGGTGTACGTCAGTGCGTCGAGAAATGTTTTTTCCGCGGAATTCAAACGCGATTCATCTTCTGTAAAAAGTGTGGCGATCACATCTCCGGTTTGTACCGTATCACCGGTTTTTTTACAGAGCTGGATACCGGCATTGAGATCTATGATATCATCTTTCTTTTCTCTCCCGGCGCCCAGACGCATCGCGCACAAACCGATTTTCTGCGCATCCATGTGTGCAATGTAGCCGCTTTGCGCCGCGCGCACCTCTCGGCGATATGCCGCGGCGTTGTCATGATGGGTACACTGCTCAATATAATGCATATCGCCTCCTTGGGCTTGTACCATACGGCAAAACGCCTCCCAGGCTTCTCCCCCATCAAGCGCTTGTGTGGCACGCTTGATTGCCTGTGCCTCATCCATTCCATCCATCATTTCACATAAGACAGCGGTAAGCGTAATGCAAAGTGCGCGCAGATCCACCACTTTTTCTCCACGCAGGACGCGCACCGCTTCTTGTACCTCCAAGGCATTCCCGATCGAATACCCCAGCGGAACATCCATATCCGTCAAAACGGCCGTGACATTTCGCCCCGCGTTTTTTCCGATACGTACCATCTGTTCTGCCAATGCCAGTCCCTGTTCTTTGGTTTTCATAAAAGCACCGCTGCCGACTTTCACATCCAGCACAATATTATGTGCGCCGGCGGCAAGCTTTTTACTCATAATGCTGGAAGCGATCAGCGGCAAACTCTCAACGGTAGCGGTTCTGTCTCGCAATGCATACAATTTTTTGTCTGCCGGCGCCAAACTTCCGCTCTGCCCTACCACACATAAACCGGTTTGTTGTGCCGTACGTAAAAATGTCTGCATATCCATCACCGTTTGAAAACCCGGAATGGCAGAAAGCTTGTCTACCGTTCCACCCGTATGACCAAGTCCTTTCCCGGACATTTTGGCAACCATTCCGCCGCAAGCCGCCACCATCGGTGCAACAATCAATGTTGTTTTGTCGCCCACACCCCCGGTACTGTGTTTGTCACAAGTACGTTTCCACTGTGTTTCGGGAAATGTCACCATATCCCCGGAATGTGCCATCGCGAGGGTCAATGCGGTTGTTTCACTTTCATCCATTCCCTGAAAAAAGATCGCCATTAACAATGCCGCTGCTTGCTCTTCCGGTATCTCATTGTTGGTATAAGCACGAATAAATTGTTCGATTTGTTGTGCGCTCAGTCGTTTGCCGTCTCGTTTGGCCTCGATTAAATCATACATCCGCATAAACGTTTCCGCCCCCATTTTTTCTTCTTCGTTCAGTATAACAAATTAACAAAGGAAAATCAAGAAAAACTATTCACATAAAAGACGCACAATCCTTTTCTTTATACTTGTAAAAAATGTGTAGGTGTGCTATAGTGAATGTTGTCAATATCTGGATAGAAAGTGATCGTGTAAAAACAATTACATCAATTGACATGTTATCTTTGATACGTAAAAAAATTGGAAGCAAATCATTCTTTCTTTTTGTATGATAAAAAGTGAGGTTTCATGATACAAGAAACACTGCTGCAAAAACGACTGGAAGAACTGGCGGAACGCGCCTATGCGCATAACAGTTTTACATTTACCGATTTTTTAGGATTACACGAACAAAACGTGTTGCATATTGCAGAACGTACATTGTCCTACGCCGGTTTGACCCTGTATGGCGGAATGGAAGACTGTGAGCGGCTCATGGCACGATTCGGTGATGTAAAATCAGCCGGGTATGAACAACCGTTTCCCATCGCTTGTATCCAAGCTGAACCGCAGATGCAAAAATATGCCGATGCACTCACGCATCGAGATATTCTGGGTGCCCTGATGCATCTGGGCATTGAGCGCAGTTGTATTGGTGATATTCTGATTTATGATAATATTGCTTATTTCTTTTGCGTGGAACGTATGGCAGATACCATCATACAGGAGTTGTCCCGCGCGCGCCACACCTCATTACAGTGTACCCGTATCTCATCCCCACCGGCAAATTTGCAAAAGCAAAAATTCCCAGAAATGCTGCAAGTCGCTTCCATTCGAGCCGATGCCGTCGTATGCGCAGTATTTTCTCTTTCCCGGCGGGACGGACAATCTCTCTTTGCCGCAAAAAAAGTATTTATCAACGGCCGTTGTACGGAAAATCCCGCTGTCACTTTAGAAGAGCATGTGATTGTCTCCGTTCGCGGTATGGGGCGTTTTTGCTATCTTGAAACCACAGGTACCACCAGAAAAGGAAATTTGCGCATACTTGTTGAAAAATATCAGTAAACCTCGTGCCTTATTCCAGGATTATTTTGAAATATAGCATAACAAAACAGGACGAAATAAAAAATTTCGTCCTGTTTTATATTGTTGTAATTTTTGATACATCGGTGTGATGTTGTGCCGCGTCTTTATTTTTGCTCAGCCAAAAATGCGTTGATTTTATCTACCAATGCATCGGCATCCGTACCATGTACCGCACAAGCATCTTCAATGCTTTCACCGCGCGCAGATGGACATCCTAAGCAGTGCATACCAATTTGAAGAAAAAATTCTGCAGTATCCGGTGCAGCATCCAAAACATCACCGATAATGCTGGCTTTCGTAACTTCCATGTTCATGTACCTCCTTTATAAGATCCACTGCCATTATAGCAGAATTTTTACTCAAATGCAAGAGCCAAAGAAAAACTGTCAAATCTTCCATTTGCCGCACAAAATAACACGGCCAAAACAAAATCATGTTCCGGCCGTGTCAATATTATTCACCGTTTTAGCTCACACTCTTATTTTTCAATGATCTTTAGATTGGCAGGTAAAATTCCGGCCGTTTCATATACAATTTCCTGAATTTGCGTCAGTTCATTATCCAACAAACCATCGCTCTTTACAATGACGCTGGCACTGTCACCGCTGATGACTGCAACACAGTTTTCAAAGCCTTTGCTCTTTACCAGTGTTTCAATTTGGCCTTCGTTTTCAATATCCTCCGCCAATTTTGCCATGCTGTTCATTGCATCGTTCACCACTTCTTCTGAAGCATCGCCGTCAATGACAGTCTGCAATACTTCCATTGCCTCGTCTCTTGCACGCTCGCGATTGATTTGAGAAACCGCAAAATAATCACTATCACTCACGTTTTGCGCTTCGAGTGATTCGTCAAGCGCTTGTTCTGTATTGTTTTGCAGCGTTTCCTGCTGTTCCACCATTTCCTGATCGTTTCGATATAAGTACCAGTTAAAATAAACCGCCGCACCGATGACCAACACCGATGTTGCCACAATCAAATGTTTGCGATTATCTTTCATTACCTGCCACACACGATGATACCAGTGATTTTCGCCCTCATCTTGGTTATTTCCAGAGACGCCAGCTTTTCTAAAATGCCAAAAGCCTTGTTTTTCGGGGGACTTTTCTTCTTGTTCATGTGCGCCGTCTCCCAAAAGTCTTTTTTCTCTCATCATTTCACCAAGCGCGTCTTGTCCCTCTTCGTCGTCATGAAACAAATTTTTTCCCAACAATTGCATGATTCTTCGCTCCTTTTGTTTTAATACAGTTTAGGGGATGGTTTTATCGTTGCGCGATGTAGATACGATGATAGCTGACGTCAAATGTTTGTGAAAGCATTTGGCAAAGCGCCAACTGCGTTTCATAGTCTGCGGCATTTTGGCAAAAAACAGCAATTCCAACAGGTGTTGCCTCTTTTTTTTCTGTCGTCGTGTCGGAAAAGACGCTTTGATCTGTCGCTGCTTGTTCCCATGTTAAATATACATATGCTTCTTCATCGCCTGATACCGCTCTGACCATCTGCTCTATTGTATGCTGCGTGGTCTCTCGATATGACAGTGTTGTCCCACTTTTTGTTTGATCATTTGCTTTTTGTGAAAAGAGCAACAACGCCACCCCCGCCATACACATAAAAAGCAAGAAAAGCTTTTTTTGCGTGATATGTCCAGCCATTTTATGTACGGTATCATTCATAACACCATCACCTCGCATTCTGTCAAAAATTTTTCTTCCAGATAGCGCTTGATCTTTTCCGTCAAAATTCCATATGCTTCGCCTTTGAGTTGGACAGAAATATGGGTAATCGTCACCGCTGAATGATCCTTAGCATCTATGACAATGGTGGCATCAATACATTCCACCGGAATGGAAAATTGCACTGCTACCGATTGCATCACCGCTTGTTTTAACGTTTTCACCGTCTGTTCGATTACCATCGTTTCCCCCATTTCTGCCGTCAAATTTCCGGTCGTTTGGTCCGTACTCATATCAAACCCCACTTCATCTTGGTACATTCCGATTGCTGTAAATGTCTGATAGATCGGCATAAGCAGCAGACACAGCACACAAACGGAAAAAACCGCACGCACATACCGTCCAATTCCTCTTGCGTCATTGGAAAAACAACAAAGTAGAATTTGTGCACAAACCGAGATCAAAACAGCGCCGTATAGTGCGGAACCCATCTTTTCTCTCCTTGTTCTTCCCTTGGCTACTGTATAAGGTATATTTTATGTATTATTTCATCTACAATTGCTTTGATGTGCTCATACGGTCGTTCCAATTCCGATGGATAAAATACCGCACTGTATGACAAACAATACACCCAAAAATGAAAGTACCGCGCTTAAAAAACCTAAAATTTCTCCGGCGGTATTCAACACACGTTGCTCTGTTGTCAACCCAAGTGCCTGCGCCAGCGCAGCACACAGCCCAATGATCAACCGATAAGCGATCAATCGAACCAGCGGAAGGAGTATCACCAATACAACGGCAGCAATTCCCATTCCACCGGCAATACTGCCAACCGCTCGCAATGACGTGCCCAATGTTGCTACAGCGTCACCCAGTGCAGACCCGATAACGGGAACCAAATTACTCAGTGCAAATTTCACTCCGCGCAGTCCCAAACTATCTGCCCCGGCACTGATTGCTTTTTGAAATGCCAAAACCGCGGTTAAAAGAGTCGTTAGTGTGGCAGTGATCCACATAATGCATCGGCGAATCATTGTGCCCACCTGATCCAAAGAAAACGGCGTTTCACAAATGGAAAGTATTCCCAATGCCAATGAGGCATGTACCGCCGGAATAATCACGCGATCTGCCAATATGCCAAGCAATGAAAGAAATGCACTCATCCCCACCTGCGTAGCAGCAGCCCCGGCAGTATGACCACTCAGTACCGTGGCACCGCCCATGACCAATGTGACACTATTCATCACATTTTTTAATGTTGTAATGGTTTGCTCTGCTTGCTCACATAATGCCAGGATCTGTGAAAACACCATGTAACACAAGACTCCGGCACAGATCATGGATAACACCTGACGCAGTTGTCCGCTTTGTAAAGTCTCTCCCAGCAGACGCATCAACGAAGCACATATTAAACAGGAAATAATATTTAGTGTCAGCGGCATCAGCGCTTGCAATGCCCCCTTCGCCTGTACCGCAGTCTCTCCGATAATCTCGTACACCTGATTGCTGGTTCTCGATTGTGTCAGTGTCTCCCACATTTCCCGAAATTCATCAGGCACTTGTGTTTCAATTTCTGATACATCGATGTAATCACGAATTTGTTGCGGTAGCTGATCCGTATCTTCAGATATGTCAGAACCCGACTCATTTTGCTCTTCTTCTGTTTGTATTGTGGTTTTTTGATCATCTGTTTGTGTCTCTGATATGATCGTCTCATTTGTTTGAGCTGCATCTTCCTCGTCTGTGAGTGCCGATACAGAAAAGATGCCCGCCCCACCACAAATCAAAATCGATAAAAGCAAAGCTGCAAAGAAAACAACGTGCTTTCGAAGATGAGTACCAGACGAAAACCATCCCCACATATCATGAGCGGCAAATTGTCTCGTTTTCATTGTAACAGTCCTTTTGCAAAGGTCAGCAATGTTTCAAACAACGGCAATAGTTGGGTCAAAATAAATAATTTACCGATCAATTCCACATGTCCGGCAAGTGTAGCCTGTCCCATTTCTTTGACCGTAAGTGCCGTAAATTCAGTAATGAGCCCGATGCCAAGCGCCCTTAACATAATAGAAAAATAAGGCCCGGCGGTACTTTCTGCCGTCAACTCCTGTAAGGTACTGATCATAGGCACAAGAAGCGCAAGTGCTGCAAATGCGGCTAAAATACCCGCACAAATACAAAGTAACTTTGCATATTTTTCTTTTGTTTCCGCTAATATCATGGCAGCACTTGCCGCAAGCAAAAACACCCCGCAAATTTTCAGCATAGGTCTTTCTCACAAACCGAATACAGTTTTCACAGTTGTAATCAACTGTGACAGTTGACCCATAATCATGACCAAAACGATCACAATTCCCGTGATACTCACCAGCGTCGCCTGTTCTTCCCGTCCGCTTTTAGAAAGAATCTGACAAGCAACACTCACCAACATCCCCACCCCGGCAACTTTGAGTAAAATGGAAATATCCATTTGGTTTTCCCATCCTTTTCCGACTTCATCTGTGTTTACAACGGTACATGAAACCTTTTACTTTTTCTTGATTCTTCTAAACATATCTCTGCCAAAACCAGGGCGATACATATACATTGTCTGTTATCATGCTTTTTTCCCATTACCACAAAATAAAAATGACACCCAGCCCCAACAGTGCGTACAATACATTTCCAGTCCCTGTAGCCATACGTTCTTTTTCCAAATACGCTTGCACCTGTTGTTCCAATATCGATGCAGTTTGTCGACAGCGCACCAATTCACCATCAGAATGATCCGTGCCAAGCGCTTGTACAAAAGATGTAAATACCTTTTGCGATGCAGGCGGCAACAGATACGGCAAAACCGCGCGGTATTGATGGGAACAGAGAAGTTCCTGACGCGTCGTTCTGCATTGAGAAATTTGTTGTTCCGTATATCTGACAAAGGTAAGTGCCGCTTGCAAGGACTGCAACATTTGTTTCGTTTCTCCGCGCCGTTCTGTGCGCAACCACACAAATCCAATGAGAAACAAAAGAATACCACATATACGCATCAAAATATACACACCGATTCATATGAATCAACTTGATAATAAAACGAACCGCTATGGGCACGCCGCACGCCGATGTATTGAGAAAACACACCGCTTTGATGCAGCCGTCGGAAACCGGGCCGATGTAATAATTGTTCTAACGAGGCACTGTGAGCGGTAGCGATGAGTGGTACACCGGAATTTTGCCCATATAAAATGGCCCGAATCTGATCCGGCGCACCAATCTCGTCACAAAACATTACCTGTGCATTTAATCCACGCGTTGCCAGACGAATCGCTTGTTCTGCAGGATATCCAATGAGATAATCCGCATGGCAGTGTGATGCACATTGTGCATCGTATAACTCCCCGCTTTGATCAATAATGACGCCCCGTAACGTGGCGGTCAATCGTACAATCAGATCCCGTAAAAGTGTGGTTTTCCCCACACCCGGCGGCGCGTACAGCAACGTCGCACGCACGGTATTTTGTTTTGTCGCAAAAAACGGCATTTCCTCATCTTCCTTGGATGCTTGATAAATCAAAGGAAAAAGTGTCGCAGCACATCCGCCAAAATACCCCGGCAAGCGAATCACAATGGTTTGAATCTGTCGATAGGCAAGCACTTCGCCGTTATTTGTATTCACCGCACCACCAAGTGTCACACGCAACCCCTGTGGATTAACAAAACTACCCCGAAGCATTTCCGCATCGTAGCTATGGACAGAATGTGCACATAGTGATTGCAAGATCTGTGCCATTTCCTGTTCATCTACCATCGCCTTTTCACCGTTTTCCAAAACAGCTCTCACCGTACGTGTCTGTGCCACAAATGACATCTCGCCATTTTTATGTAAACGAATTTCCTCCAAATGGTCTATGAGCCCGATATACGTTTTTGACGTCTCAAACAATGCGCGCTGCAAACGAAGCGGCAAATGTGACAACGCCGCTTGTAAGAAAGGAGATAATGTTTCATACGTTTCTTCCATCCTGCACGCTCCCCATCCGTTTCATTCGATTCCTTTTCTGGGACACAACACTATATGCACACCGACAAAAAAACATGTCCACCTTTCCATCTGATCTTCTCCCTTATGTTGATGTACCTTTTCCGGCATTCCCGCCTTTTGTTATTTTTCTCTCCCATTTTAGAACAGGATATATGTTTTCATAACTTCTTTTGCTTTTCACCTTTTTTACAACAATTTTTCCGGACAACCTGCTCTTTTCATGCAACCACACAAAAAAAGTACCGCATCCAAAAAGGATACGGTACTGCAAAACAGCACACAAACGATTCCGTCGTTTTCAAAAACATGTCAAATATTTGGCACACACATACGTGATTTACGGGCGTTCAATTACATGATATCTCATACATTCAACTCAGACCAATCCGGACGCATGGCAAGGCGCTGATGATAGGTTTGATAAAATTCCTCAAATGCCTCGTTGTCCAATGCCAACCGGATCTTCGCCATCAACTCATTGTAAAAATATAGGTTGTGCAAAACGCAAAGACGCATTCCCAGCATTTCACCCGCTTTCATTAAATGCCGAATATATGCCCGGCTGTAATGACGACATGCAGGGCATTGACAAGCTGCATGAATGGGACGCGGGTCGCGCTCAAATTGGCGATTGAGAATGTTCATTGTTCCATCCCAGGTAAACAAGTAGCCGTGACGTGCATTGCGGCTAGGCATCACACAATCAAAAAAGTCAATGCCACGGTAAACGCCCTCCACAATGTTGCGCGGGGTACCCACCCCCATCAGATAGCGCGGTTTATCCGTCGGCATATGCGGAGTCACTTGCTCGATCACGTGATACATGACCTCCTCCGGTTCCCCCACCGCCAAACCACCGATTGCATATCCATCCAAATCGAGTTCACGAATGCTCTTCATATGCGCAATGCGCAAATCATCATACGTACATCCCTGGTTGATTCCAAACAGCATTTGATGCGGATTGATCACATCGTCTTTTGCACAAAGCCGACGCATTTCATCGCGGCAGCGATATAACCAGCGCGTCGTACGCTCACAAGAAGTTTTTGCATAAGAATAGGGCGCTGGATTTTCCACACATTCGTCAAACGCCATGGCAATGGTAGACCCCAAATGCGACTGAATCTGCATACTCTCTTCCGGTCCCATAAAAATGCGTTTGCCGTCAATATGTGATTGAAACGTCACACCTTCTTCCGTAATTTTTCGCAACTTTCCAAGAGAAAACACCTGAAAGCCGCCGCTGTCCGTCAAAATAGGCCGATGCCAATTCATAAAGCGATGCAGTCCGCCCATGTCATAGATCACATCATCACCCGGCCGCACATGTAAATGATATGTGTTGGACAACGCGACCTGGCATCCAACCTCTTCCAAATCCATTGTGGAAATACCGCCTTTGATTGCGGCGGCAGTCGCAACATTCATAAAAACCGGCGTCTGAATCGTTCCGTGCGGGGTCACAAATTCACCGCGCCGTGCTGCTCCCTGTGTTTTCAGCAAATGAAACATAAACGCTGTGTCCTTCCTAAACTGATATCTGTTTTTGCTTTTGTGGTACTTTGTTTTTTGAAACAAAAACCCCACCTTAGCTCCGCAAAAAGCGATGGGCAATGCTCTGTTTGCTCATTTCAAAACAAACGGGTCTGCCATGCGGACAATATTTGATATCGGGCATCGTCAATACCCGCTCAACAATCCAACGAATATGCCCCTCATCGTACTCTTTTCCGCCTTTGATCGCCGCTTTACATGCACCTTGATAAAGGGCTTTTTCAAAACGCATGGAAGCACTGATGTCAACTTCTCCCTCGCCGTTTACCAATTGTCCTGCAATGCTCACAAAAAGATCAACGGCAGTTTGTGTTTGCAGCTGCGCCGGTATTTGTTCCATCTGTACATGTTGTTCTTGCAGGATAAATGAATACCCGAGTTTTTCCAATGCTTCGCGTTCTTCGGTGACAGCCGTGCACTCTTCGGCAGACAACGAAACGGTCAAGGGCGCGAGTAATATCTGACCGTACGGCTTTGCCTGCTGCATATTTTTCTTTAATTCTTCAAACAAGATACGCTCATGTGCCGCGTGTTTGTCGATGATCAAACAAACATCGCCGCATTCCACCAACACATAACACTGAAACACTTCGCCCACCAAACGATACGGCGGCACATCTGCAGCGGGGTCTTTCTGTCCCGTTTTTACCGGAGTCTTTTGTTCGTTCCTCGCGAAAGGAGTTACGGGATCGTCATGTACGGGCATACGCGGCGTCGACGGAACATGTTCCATGTTGAAGGGAGCGAATCCGTTTCCCAATGCCCCAAGCGATTTGGCCGGTCGTTTCGATACATCCGGCTTTGTCGGTTTTCCTACCACCGTATCAGAGATAGATGAAGACCAGAAACCATTTTTTTCTTCGGTGTCATCCGTCTGATCGGACAGTGACTGGGACGGAATCGTTTTCTTTTCTGAAACCGAAACATTGTTTTTGGAAGAAGAAACGTCACGTAACGGATCATCCCACGGTGCCACGGGAGCAAAACGAGGTTCCTCCGCCGCCGGTTGTACCTCTTCACGTAGTTCGGGCAAGGTCAGATCTGCCGCATCCGCAGACAATGCACCTTGTTGCAGGGTCCGCTGCCGTTGCTGCACTGTTTGTCGCTCTTCCCCACTGTTGGCGCCTTGTGGCAGCGACGTTTGTGCATGGACAATATCACGCGCAATCTGATGTTTGCGCAGTGTTTCATCCGTATAAAACTGCGGGCGGACTTGTAATTTTTCCAGTGCGCTTCGTACCGCATAATAGACCGCTTCAAAGATCAATTTTTCATTAGAGAATTTCACCTCCATCTTTGACGGATGGACATTGACATCCACCAAAGACGGATGGATACGTAAAAAGAGGACCGCCACCGGGAATTTTTCAGTCGGCGCATAGGAAGTAAACGCCTGCTCCAGCGCAGAAGATATAATACGAGAACGTATGTAGCGTGCATTCACATAAAAAATTTGGAAATTACGATTCGCACGCACGTTTTCCGGCGTACCGATCATCCCTTCTATTTCTACGCCGTCAAATCCGCCGCGAACAGAAACGGTTTTTGCAGAAAAATCACGTCCCAAAACGGCGTATACTGCGTTTTTTAAGTTGTGATCCCCGGCTGTTTCAAATTTGGTCGTCCCGTCATTGATCAGTTGAAACGCAATATCCGGGCGTGATAACGCTACTTTTTCCAAAAGAGAAGTCACGGCAATGGCTTCTTTGACGTCTTTTTTGAGAAATTTCAGACGCGCCGGCGCGTTATAAAACAAATCCTCCACAATCACCGATGTCCCAACCGGACACCCACAGTCAGTCACAGTCACATCCTGTCCACCGGCAGCCGTAAGCAATGTGCCAAGCGTATCACAGGAACGCCGTGTCATAATACGCAGACGGGAAACCGAACTGATTGCAGCCAGTGCCTCTCCGCGAAACCCCAGCGTCAAAATGGCATCCAAATCCTTTTGTGTGCAAATTTTACTGGTTGCATGCCGTTTGAGGGAAACCGGGACATCCTCCCGCGCCATACCGCACCCATTGTCGGTCACGCGAATATAGCGCACACCGCCGCGTTGTATTTCCACCACAATGCGTGATGCTTCGGCATCAATGGCATTTTCTACCAACTCTTTCACCACCGAGGCCGGACGTTCCACAACTTCTCCGGCAGCAATCAGATTGGCGACCTGCGGCGTGAGCAGATTGATTTTTCCCATTCTTTTCCCTCTCTTGTCTGGCATCATGTGTTTGAAAAATTCACCGTACCGTACGGAAATACATGCAAAGAACCCTAAGTGCAAGCGTTATGCTTGTTCGTCTGTCGTCAGTTCTGAATCTGGGTGTGAAGAATTCTGCACATCCGATACCTCTTTTTTCCATGTAAACAGCAAATTCATCGCTTCCAGTGGCGTCGTCACGGTCAAGTCCAATACACGCAGTTGTTCACCGATGTTTGTCAATGTTTGATCCAATTGATTTGGTAACATCGATGAATCACGAGCGAAAGATTGGGAATCAGAGGGCAGAACATCCGTTTTCTCCATTTTGTTTCCGTTTGCCATAGCGATGGTCGTCTTTTCCGATTCTGTCAAAGCAGCCAGTACCTCTCGTGCGCGATCGATGACCGGCTGCGGCACACCTGCCAACTTTGCAACCTCGATCCCATAGCTGTCATCCGTACCGCCACGTACGATACGCCGCAAGAAGATAATGTCATCCCCTTTTTTCTTCGCGGCAATATTGTAATTGATAATACCGGGAATTTCTCCCTCCAGCGCCGTCAATTCGTGATAATGTGTAGCAAACAGCGTTTTCGCACCGATTTTGTCAGAAGCGGTATACTCCGCCACCGCACGTGCGATGCTCATGCCATCATAGGTACTTGTTCCGCGGCCGATCTCGTCATAAATAATCAAACTGCGTTTGGTTGCGTGTGTCAAAATGTAAGAAACTTCGTTCATCTCTAACATAAACGTCGATGTACCCGAAGTTAAATCGTCAGACGCACCCACGCGTGTAAACAGTCGATCGACAACCCCAATATGCGCACTGCGTGCCGGAACAAACGAACCGATCTGCGCCAACAGACAAATCAGCGCGACCTGTCGCATATAAGTGGATTTTCCAGCCATGTTGGGTCCTGTAATGATCATTAAGCGATTTTGGTCCGTATCCAATTGTGTATCATTGGGAACAAAATAATGGTCGGTGTTGAACCGCTCTACCACGGGATGCCGCCCTTCTGTGATGGATAAGGTCGTCGAATCATCCACTACCGGGCACACATAATTGTTATGCGACGCCACACGGGCAAGACTCAAATATACATCCAATTCTCCTAATAATCCGGCAGTATTGCGAATCCGATCCACACGTTTGGCAAGATAATCACGTATCTCACAAAACAGCTCGTATTCCAAAGCACAGCGCCGATCTCTGGCACCCAATACGGTGGACTCCATTTCTTTGAGTTCCGGTGTGATATAACGTTCGGCATTGGTAAGCGTCTGTTTGCGAATGTATGTATCCGGTACCTGGTCTTTGTAAGAATTGGTCACCTCAATATAATAACCAAATACCCGATTGTAGCCGATTTTCAATTTTGGAATACCGGTAGCGGCTTTTTCCTCTTCTTCAATTTTTTGCTTCCACCCCTCGCCGTCAGACAAAATGTCCAGCAGCTCATCCAGCTGCGCATCATATCCGCGTCGAATAAATCCCCCATCTCGCACGCCAAACGGTACATCCTTGTCCACAATGGCATCGTCAATGAGATGCAGCACATCCGCATGCTCGTCCATGTTTTCATAGATTTCACGCAACGCGGGTGTCTGAAAGCCGGAAAGATATTGACGCACTTGCGGCAACACGCGAAGAGTTTGCGCAATGGCACGCAAATCACGCGGACCGGCAGTGTTGTACACAATTTTTGTTGCAAGCCGTTCCAAATCCAGTACACTTTTCAGCAAATGAGACAATTCTTCCCGCGCCATCAAATCGGAAACAAATGTCTCCACCGCCATTTGGCGACGAATGATGCGAGACGAATTGGTCAGGGGCTGTTCGATCCAGCGCCGCAACGTGCGCGCACCCATCGATGTTTCCGTATGATCCAACACCCACAAAAGACTGCCGCGCCGCTCTCCGCCGTGCAATGTCTGTGTTAATTCCAGGTTGCGCCTGGTATTCACATCCATTTCCAAATATTCTCCCACATGATCAACACAGATGTTCTTGATGTAGGAAATATCCGTCTTCTGTGTTTGCGCAACATAATCGATCAATGCACCAACGGCGCAAATCAACGGCGCATGCTCTTGTGTAAGCGAAAACGGCAGTGAGACAAATTGCCGCTGCAATGTATCGCACGCATGAGAAAAATCGAAATGATCCCCGGAAAATTCTGTCAGCATACAGTGGCACCGCTCCGATAAGAACGATGCAAGACTGCCCATCTCCTGGGGTGAAATATTACTCAAACACTCATGTGGCTGATAGCTGGCAAGTTCGTTGCGCGCTCGATCCACCGCGTCGGCGCCGTCGAATGCCACCGCATGCAATGCGCCGGTTGATACATCTACAAACGCAGCTGCCACCGTATCTTGCATCCATACCAGACTGCATAAATAGTTGTTTGTTTTTTCATCCAACAAATTTCCGTCTGTCAGCGTACCGGGCGTAATGATGCGCACCACTTCCCGCTTCACCAAACCTTTTGCCGTAGCGGGATCTTCCATCTGCTCACAAATGGCCAGTTTATATCCCTTTTGGATCAATTTGGCAATTGGTTCATCTACACTGTGATAAGGTACACCGCACATGGGCGCGCGCTGCGCTTCCCCGCAGTCGCGCCCGGTCAATGTCAAACCAAGTTCACGTGAAACCAGCTTGGCATCTTCGTTGAACATTTCATAAAAATCACCCAGCCGGAATAACAAAATATAATCCTGATACTGCGCCTTGATTTGCAGATATTGTTCCATAAACGGTGTCCGCGCCATTTTTGTCTCCATTCGCCGTGAAACGGCATTTCATGCAAATTGATCAATTTTCTCTTTTCACTGCTCTGATTTTTCACATCAGTATTTACGATGCAAGGGGACGATACCTTTACGTTGTGAGCAATGTCCTCTGTTTTTTTCCTTAATGGCAACCACCACAAGTAGAACAATCATGTGTGCACGCAGAGGGACGTTTGCCCGTGATGCCAAATTGAATTTGTTCGTTGACCGCCTTCATAAACGCATCGACGTCTTGCTGCGCCGTGCGATACTGTGTAATCAATTCATGAGAGGCAAGCGCATCATACAGCTCGTTGACGCGTTTTTGCACGATGGCAATCATTTCCTCGTCCCGTTCCTCTTTGGCATATTCCACATTGAGCACCTGGGTCTGGGCATTATATTCCGTCATCAATGTCTGCAATTCTTCATTTTCGGCGTATGCACGATCCAACTGTTGTACCCGCATCACTTCTCTGTCCTGTGCAATCATCTGTCCCAGTTCCAATGCTTTTTGCATAATCTCTTCGCGATTCATCTCTCTGTAGGTTTCCTTTCTTGTTTTATCTGTTTTCAATCCATACTGTTTGTTTCGCACATAATAAAAGCGGTTACCATGCAACGCTTACATGTGCAAATGCATCCGTCAATTTTTTATGTCCCACCGCTCGTTTTTTACGTTGTATATCGCGCGCGCAGAGAAAATGTATCGGCGTCTGTGATACACACCGTGCAAAACGTTCCACGCTTCTCTTTACATGCAGGCAACAGCACCAGCTTTCCGCCGTCAGTACGTGCGCTGTCAAAGCGCGCATCGTTTTTGCTTTCCCCAGTCACAAGTACTCGACATGTTTTCCCAATCCATGCGCGATTTTTTCTCAAAGAAATCTCATTTTGCACTTCAAGCAAACGAGAAAAACGCGCATGCGTGACTTCATCGGGGAGTTGCGGCAATTTGGCAGCCGGCGTTCCCGGACGCGGTGAAAAGATAAACGAAAAAATCATATCAAATTCCGCCTCACGCAAGACTTCCAACGTCTGCGCAAAATCTTCCTCCGTCTCCGTTGGATAACCGACAATCATATCGGAACTTACCGTGATGTCCGGCATCAACGTCCGCATACGTTTCAGCAATGAAAGATACGATTCTGCCGTATATTTTCGATTCATCGCGGCAAGCACGCGGTCAGAGCCACTTTGCAGCGGCAAATGAAACTGCCGTGCAATTTTCGGTTCTCTGGCCATTACATTCAAAAGTTTGTCTGATGCATCTTTGGGATGTGAGGTCATAAAACGCAGTGTAAAATCGCCTTCAATGGCACATAACATTTCCAAAAGTGTAGGAAAATCCGGTGATCCTGCTCTGTCCTTGCCGTAAGAATTCACATTCTGCCCCAAAAGCGTAATTTCCCGATACCCCGTCTCTACAAGGCCGCGAACTTCTTGCACGATATCTTCTGCCGCGCGACTGCGTTCTCGTCCGCGTACATAGGGCACCACACAGTAGGAACAAAAATTGTTGCAGCCGTACATGATACTTACCCACGCAGAAATGCGGCTGTGCCGCTCTACCGGCAACCCCTCTGCCAAATTACCGCATCCCGTATTGAGATAAAACCGGCGTTTTTGCGTCGTGAGCGCTGTGTGTAATATCTCCGGGAGACGATACAAATATTCCGTGCCAAAGGAAAAATTGACATACGGATATTTCATTTTAATTTCATCGCTGCGCGTCTGTTGGGACACCATACAACCGCAAATACCAATCAAAAGATCCGGATTTTTCGCCTTCAAATGCTTGTATTGACCGGTAATCGACAACGCACGTAACTCTGCATGTTGACGCACGGCACAGGTGTTGATCAATATCAAATCTGCCTGATCGCTTTCTGTGGTCTGATCATATCCCATCGATTGTGCCATGCCCAGCAGCCGTTCTGCATCTGCTTCATTTTGCTGGCATCCGAACGTGATCACCTGTACTCTGCGCTTATGCCCCGTTTTCGTTTCAAATGCGCGATTCCACGCAAGCACCTGCTGCGCATAGTGCGCCTGCTGCTCCAATTCCTGCGGTGTGACAATTTTTGTTTGCAAACTGGTTTTTTCCTGTATTTCCGCCATGTTCTCTCCTGCATGATTTCTATAATATAACTCATATTATTTTACCATTTTCCACATAAACTGTCAATGGAAAACCTCGAAATTTCGCTTTTTTCACACACGTCTCAGCACAAAAATAAAGCAACGTCAAAGCAAACAGTAAAAAAGGCGGCCCTTGTATGGAAAGGCAGCCCTTTTTGTTTTCTGTTTTGTTTATTTTCTTTGCTCTTGATCCGCTGATAGAATGGGCGGAATAGATTGTTTTTGGAATCGACGCGCAATATAATTTTTCGTGATTTTTACCACCTTTGGTGAAAGCAGCAAAATACCGATCAGATTTGGCAGTGCCATCAGTCCGTTAAAGGTGTCAGACAAATCCCAAACAATTTGAACAGCTGAAATGGAGCCAACAACCACAACCGCGATAAACAGAATTTGATAGACAATGACCATTTTTTGACCGAACAGATATTCAACTGCACGTTGACCGTAATAAGACCAGCTGAGCACCGTTGTAAATGCAAACAGCAAGATAGCAAACGACAAAAAAATGCCGCCAAAAGAGCCAAACCCTTTGGTAAATGCGTTCATGGTAATGGTAGCGCCTTCGCCACCAATATCAAGCGCACCGGTGCATAAAATCACAAGTGCCGTCAAGGTACAAATGACGATTGTGTCAAAAAACACTTCAAATATGCCCCAAAGCCCCTGCTTTACCGGTTCTTCCACATCGGCAGAAGAATGTACCATGACAGAGGAACCAAGCCCGGCTTCGTTGGAAAACACACCACGCGCCACCCCGTAACGAATCGCAAGTGTGATTCCATATCCCATAATGCCGCCACCGAAAGATTGAAGTGAAAATGCACTTTTGAAAATAGAGACAAATGCGGTTGGAATTTGTTTGATATTCATCACAATAATGACAAGCGCACCGATGATATAAATAAACGCCATAAACGGTACCAGTTTTTCCGCAACAGCTGCAATTCGTTTCAACCCGCCGATCAATACAAATGCTAAAATTGCAGCAAGTACGATACCGGTGACAATCGGGGGAATCGTGAGCGATTCTTCCAGAGACGTTGCGATCGAATTGATCTGCGCAATATTTCCAATTCCAAACGAAGCAAACAGACAGAACACGGAAAACAATACCGCCAACCATTTGCAGTGAAGGCCTTTTTCAATATAGATCATAGCACCGCCGCACCAGTCACCTTTTTTGGTGATGTGACGATAAAAAATACCAAGCACATTTTCGGCAAAATGCGTCATCATTCCGAAAAATGCACTGACCCACATCCAAAATACAGCACCCGGCCCACCGGCAGCCATCGCCGTTGCCACGCCAACAATGTTGCCGGTACCGATTGTTGAAGCGAGCGCCGCAGACAGTGCCTGAAACTGTGTGATGGCACGTTGATTTTTTGGCTCATTCGTTGTTTTTTTGGAAAAGGTTGCGCAAATCGTTTCCTTGAACACAAAACCAAATCGACGGATTTGGAAAAAACGAAGACGAATCGAAAAATAGATCCCAACAAATAATAATAAAATCAACATGGGCGGTCCCCAGACAAAACTGTTGACCACATCATTCACCTGTTCAATTGCGTTTATCATTGCCTCCATGGAAAACCTCCGATGCAAAAATAAAATTGATATATCTTTCAAAATGACAAAGTAATAACTTGATAAAAGGACAACTGAAAAACGCAAAAAACAGATGTCAAATGATATTTTCTTGTGATATTACGGTCTTGTTTGTGATACATATACAACTTTACTGTATCACTTTTTGAAAATACGTTTTATGTTGTTTCTAAGCACAATGGTTTTACTAACACGGCATTTTTTGCTTTTGTGCTTTTGACTTGTTTGTTGAAAAAATCGGTGCGTCGCATATCGCCTTTTGAGTATCTTCCCCCGTTACTTTTTCTGTATAACGATAGGTGGGAACCAATCGGGACACTGCCTGACGAATATCGGCATCTTCATCATAAGCCAGTTCTTTGAGACACTGCAAATCTTGTTTGAAACGCGCATCATCAAACGATGCCAAATGGCCGACAAATATTTTTTTATTTTCTGTTTTTTGAAGTCCCTCTTCATCCGTCAAGAGTTCTTCATACAGTTTTTCTCCCGGCCTCAGACCGATAAATGTGATCTGCATCGTTTCATAAGGAATATAGCCGTTTAATCGGATCATGTGTTCTGCCAAGGTCAGTATCTTCACGGGTTTTCCCATATCCAGCACAAAAATTTCGCCCCCACGCATTTCTGCCCCGGCAGCTAACACCAACGATACCGCCTCAGAAATAGTCATAAAATAGCGAATGACGTCCGGATGCGTTACTGTGACGGGGCCGCCGTGGTCGATCTGTCTTTGAAAAAGCGGGATCACGGAACCGTTGCTGCCAAGCACATTACCAAACCGTACAGCGGAATATTTGGTTTTGCTGATTTTATTGAAATGTTGAATAATCATTTCACAGATTCGTTTGCTTGCACCCATAATGTTGGTTGGATTAACCGCCTTGTCCGTTGAAATCAGGATAAAGCGCTCACATTTATGCATGTCTGCAACCCAAGCGGTGTTATATGTCCCAAACACGTTGTTTTTGATCGATTCGTGTGGGCTGTCCTCCATCAGGGGAACATGCTTATGCGCAGCAGCATGAAATACGATCTGCGGATGATGTTCTGTGAAAATGTTGTTCAAGCGCTGAATATCACGTACGGAACCAATGAGAGTAATGATAGACAACGCCGGATATTCGTGTTTCAATTCATTTTGAATTTCATATGCGTTGTTTTCATAAACATCAAAAATAATCAGTTTTTTCGGCTTTCGTTTTGCAATCTGCCGACAAAGCTCGCTCCCGATGCTTCCCCCTCCGCCGGTAACCAAAACCGTCTTTCCGCGCAAATAATTTTTGCTTTCATCCAGTTCCAAAGACACGCTGTCGCGTTCCAGCAGATCTTCGATACGAAATGAGCGCAGCGCCGTCGCGCGATGGACCCCGTTGACAATTTCCTCCATCGACGGAACCGTTAACAAGCGGCAATCCGTTTTGGCACAAAAGTCGAAAATTTCATGTTTGCTTTCTGCGTTGCACGAAGGGATGGCAAAAATAATGGTGTCTATCTGGTACTTGTCCACATGTTCGGGTATACTTTCCCTGCCGCCGACAATCGGGACACCTTGTAAATATAACCGCTTCTTTCCCGGATCATCGTCTATCACACATTTCACAACATTTCCGGTATGGCGCAGCATATCCATCACAATCCGTCCGGATTCTCCCCCGCCAATGATCATGATGTTGCCCCAATTGCTGTGCTGTGCTCGTGCCATGGGCATACGACATTCACGTCGTCTTGCATACCAATCCATTGCCCCTCGACATGCAAAACGTATCAATAAGGTGAAAACAAAGAGAAACACACCAAATAGGGTCAGTTCGTTCCATGGCTTTTGCTCCTCCCGCATGGGATGAGAAAAAACTAACGGTGTAATTGTCGCCAACTTCACCAGCAGCGCCGGCAATACAACCGCAAGCACGGCTGATATTGCGGTACAAAATACATCTTTGCTGCCAATTTGTGTCCCCATGTTCCGTCTTATCTTTCCAACATACATTGAACATTCAAAGATGATTACCGCCAGTGGAAGTATGACCAGCACACGCCAAAATGTCCAATGTTTTGAAATCTCAGTAAAACCAAAGAGCAACCCCCACGCCAAAAGATCTGACAAATATACCATAAGGATGTCCGACATGAGCATACAGAAATATTTGATACGCTTTTTTGCCATCGGCAACCCCCTCATTTCACTTTTCCCATTCTATTGGATCAATACCCACAATTTTGGAAAAAGTTTTCATCCAATTCTATAATTGAATTGTAACAAAACGATTTTCGCCTGTCAATATACATTCTTTATTTTTTCAAAGTATATTCACATATCAAACGAATGGTTTCGTCATTTTTGTCAACCATTTGACTTTTTTCCCTATTTTGGGTATACTATAATATACTATAAGATGAAGTAGAACGCAAGAGGTAATATGAGTCACACAACAATTTGATCTGGTCCGAGGGCTTTTGCATAACATTTTTCATTTCTTCACAAAAATATGATAAACACGCTTGATCAAAAATCTTAAAGGAGAAGAAAACTATGGAAGCATTTAACGAGATATGGAACAACCTGACACGAGCTGCAAATGACGCATGTGCCATTGTCAACGGTGCAATTGACACCGCAAAAATCCGTATGCAAATTTGTGACAGAAAAACACAAATCAAATTGGCGTATCGAACGCTTGGTGAATATGTGTATCGTGACCATGCCACCGGTAGTGACAGCGGCGAGCAATGCCGCACCATTATCGCGGATATCGATCGTTGGCAAATGGAAATTGAAGCATTGGAACGCATTTACAAACAAGCAGATGCGCAAACGGAACCGAAAAACCAAACGCAAGAACAAACGTCAACCTGCAACCAAGCGCAGCAAGAAAAACAAGGTAGTGAGCAAGCACAATAATCATAGCAAAACAGCGCAAAAACTTACTTTCCTTGGTTTTGCCGACATACACACGTAACCGATACAATCCCATATCTTGCCGGCACATGGCCAATACGATCCCATTTTTTTCCGGCTTGGGAAAGCATACGGCTTTATGACATTTATATGAAAAATACCTTTTGACACTTGATCAAATCCGATTTTCAAACGAACCAAAGACACAGGTATGAGTACAACATGATAATATTGCACGGAGAACATCTCTCTTTTTCGTCGGGAGAACATCAAATTCTGACGGACGTAACCTTTCAATTACAAGAAAAAGACCGTATGGGAATCGTCGGCATCAATGGTGCGGGAAAATCCACTCTGTTTCGTCTGATCACAAGCGACCTTGCCCCAACAGGCGGGCATATCGGAAAAACCGGTAACAAACGCATCGGTATGCTGGCGCAAAATGATATTTTTCAAGGTACCGGAACGGTGCTTTCTGAGATGCTTTGCGCCTTTTCCCCGCTGTTGGAAATGCAACGTCAATTACAGACGCTACAAGCGCAAATGGAGATATCCGAGGAAAAACAGACGTCCGAAAAAGCAGACCATTCCCCTTCCGACTTGTCGTTTTTTGATACAAACAGTGATAACAAAAGCATTGCCAATACAGACCATCAAAACACGGATGTACCCCCACCCACTGCCGCTGAACTTCAAAACGAAGCACAGCGGCAAACGGTACTTGCACAGCGCTATGCCGTTTTATATGAGTCCTACTGTGCTGCCGGAGGTTTAACATTTGTCAGTCGAACAAAATCCATGCTGACACATATGGGCTTTCCAAAGGATACATGGGAAAAACCGGTGGAAACACTGAGCGGGGGACAAAAAACGAGACTTGCACTCATTCGACTGCTGCTGGAAGAACCGGATATATTGTTGTTGGACGAGCCCACCAACCATTTGGATATGGAAACAACAGAATGGCTGGAAAAATATTTGAAAACGTATCCAAAAGCATTGATCGTGATCTCGCACGACCGTTATTTTCTGGATGAAGTAACCAATATCACGCTGCACATTTTTGACGGTGTCGGGAAACAATACGACAACTGCAATTACTCCGCATTTGCTAAGCGGCTTGAAAAAGACCGCGCCGTGCAAACAAAGCACTATCTCAATCAACAAAAAGAGATTCGTCGCCAGGAGGCGTACATTGCAAAACAGCGACAGTGGAATCGCCAACGAAATATCATTGCCGCAGAAAGCCGACAAAAAGCATTGGATCGCATGGAAAAAGTTGATCGTCCCAAAGACGATCCGCGCGCGATGCAAATACACTTTTTCACAGCACAAACCAGCGGCAACGACGTGATGTATCTGGAACATTTGAGCAAACAGTTCGACCAACATCTTCTTTTTTCTGATTTTGCTGCCGTGATTAAGCGCCAAGATCGTTTGTTTATACTTGGCCCCAACGGCTGCGGAAAATCGACATTGCTCAAAATACTTACCGGCAACTCTGCCCCGACCCAAGGAGAAGTGATTTACGGCAGTCGGGTTTGTGTGGGATACTATGATCAGGAACAGCAAAACCTCTCCGGCGAGGACACCGTGTTACAGGCATTGTGGAACGAACACCCGAATTTGAGTCAGACGCAAGTGCGTACGACGCTGGCACAATTTCGTTTTTTTGCTGATGACATGGACAAAAAAGTGAACGTACTCAGCGGCGGTGAAAAAGCCCGTTTGGCACTGGCGAAATTGGTCTTGTCCAAAAACAACGTGTTGGTATTGGATGAACCGACCAACCATCTGGATATCCCGTCACGCGAGGTTTTGGAGGCGGCACTGGAGCAATATCCCGGTACGCTCATTGCCGTATCGCATGACCGATATTTTATCAAAAAACTGGCCAACCGCATCTTTGACATGTCCCACACACAGATCAAAGATTATCATGACGGTTATGAACGTTATCTGGCCGATCGCGCCAAACAAGATATCGTGGACAGTGACATGCACCTATCACATACAACAACTGTTACAGCAACATACAACGATATCAGCGAAACACATCAAACAAAACCACAGGGATTGGAAAACAGTTCAACAAAAAAAGACGCTTTGCCTTTGGCTGCAGGCAAAGCGCAATATCTGGAAAACAAAGCACGTGCCGCTGCGAAACGGCGACTGGAACGGCAGCTGGCAAAAACAAAAGAAGAAATCAAAAAAACAGAAGAACGCATCAGTGTGTTGGATGAGTGGAGCGCACGCAAAGAATACGAAAGCGACTACGTGAAGCTCTCCGCTTTTTCTGAAGAAAAAGAGGCTTTGGAAGAAACACTTCTTGAATTATATGAAACGGAAGAAACGCTGCAAAAGGAACTGGTATCTTCTGACCATCAACCAGATGCAGTAGAATCGGAAGGTTTGGAAAAGCCGTGACAAAAGCCGTTTTGTAACACGGAAGAAACATCCCCGCCGATCACACGTCCATGATACACCAACATGGTCAGAATCACTTGCTCCTCAACATCCGGATAATTGGTAATCAGATAAGTATATCGCTGTACCGTTTTCCCACGGTATTTTTCCAAATTTAACCCTTGCGCCTTTTGGATCGCATTGTAACCGGTATATACATCATCAAATACCGAGGGAATGATCACGTCATCCGCTGTTTCACTCTGCATGGACAATTCCCACCCGAACTGCGAAGCAAAGTGAGCCCTGCCCTCGGACGTATCGGCATCGGTATAATCGATCTTTGCTGTTTGTTCAATCAGTGCCGTGGGGCGGTCACTCGGTACCAACATCAAAAGCGTTAACAACGCGAGAACCGATAACCCTATCACACTGATAAACCGCACCGTGGAAAGGCGAAATGAACAAATATACACCTTGTTCCCTCCGTTTTGGTCGTTTGGACCGTTTTTTATTCTAAGTTTTCTCATCATTCTAATCATACTCCAAAAAATTCGGCTCAATATTAGGCTCAATATTAAATATTCAATATTTCATATTTGATGCAATTCCAACGCTAATTGGAGTGGCGCATGACACATGTGTTAAACCTGGTGGCCTGATAATCGCCATTGTCCATGCGTCTTTCACCGAAAAAGACGCCGGTTTGATACATATATATGAAAGTACGGCGCTTGTCATTCCTCCCTTTTTTATTTCTGGTTGCCAAACTGGGTTTCATGATATCGTACACAATTCCATTCGCAATGGATTCCACTTGAACACAGAAAAATGAAAACAAGAAAATGAATTGACATCCATGCTACAACCCAGTATAATAAACATAATATCTGATGCTCTGGCACAGATGGTTGTCCTATTTTTTTGACATTGTATGACACCATGGCTGTCATACAAATGCAATACACTGAAACCTTTTGGGCGTATTCAAACACGCACGAACATTCTGGCACACCGTTGACACATCAAACCGATGCGTGAGATGGATCATACATCGGACATCACAAAAAAAATTGGTGAAAACATGAAAATTGTCTGGAATAAAAAATATACAACAATCGCTGTTTATGCCATTATTGTCCTGGTTTGCAGTGCACTTTTGGCGCTGGCGGCAGCATATCTACCTTCGGTCGCATCGTCCCTGGGGTCTGTACTCAGCGTGGTGAAACCTGTCATTTACGGGTTGGTCTTTGCCTATATCCTCAATCCGCTCAACAAAGTGTTGGAAAAACGCGCATTGAAGTTTCTGAGTAAGAAAAAAGATCACCGAAAAGCGCAGCGGGTCTGTGCAATGGTTTTAACCTATCTGATCACGTTGATTTTGATTGTTTTATTTGTCTATGCGGTCGTGCCGCAAACGGCAAGAAGTGTGACAGATCTGAGTTTGAAGATTCGCGACAACATTCCGCGCGTAGAAGAGTGGGTGAGCGATACATTGTCTTCTTCCAACTTTTTGCGTTCACAAGTAAACAGACTGGAAGATGTGCTCTCAGAAGTGATGAATAAATCTCTGGACATTGTACAATGGCTGGTATCCTATGCAACGAGCATCGTCGTTGAAACAACCAACATTTTGATTGGGCTGATTCTTTCCGTCTACTTTCTTGCATCAAAAGAAAAGCTCTTGGCGCAAACGCGAAAAATCATCAGCGCGGTTTTTTCTCCCAGAACTGTAAAGCGGATCATGCATGTATGCACACAAACCAACAATTCGTTCAATGGCTTTGTGGTAGGCTCTATCGTTGACTCATTGTTTATTGGTATTTTCTGTCTGATTTTCTGCCTGATTCTGGGTATTCCGTATGCGCCGTTGATCAGTTTGATCGTAGGCGTGACCGATATTATCCCCGTATTCGGACCGTTTATCGGTGCAATTCCCTCCGCATTTATCATTCTGATTTCAGAGCCCGGCAAAACTCTGTGGTTTATTATCATGATCATTTTACTCCAACAGCTGGAGGGGAACTTGTTAAAGCCGTTCATTTTAAGTGATTCGGTAGGGCTAAGCGCCTTGTGGGTCACCGTTGCCATCACCGTGTTTGGCGGGCTGTTTGGTGTTGTGGGGTTGATTATCGGCGTACCGGCATTTAGTGTGATTTATTCCCTGATCAAAGAAGCGACGGAAAAGAAACTTGCCATGCGCGGATTACAAGTAGAAACCGACGCCTATTACAATGATCCAAGTGATGCCGTGCTGTATCACCCGCGCAAAAAAAAGAATCGTCGCACCTTGTTTTCTTCACGTCGCAAACAAAACAATCCATCTGCAACGGTCAATCATACAACCGATGCTGCCGAACGTACACCAAAATCGTCAAGCAGCCAAATGGATCATGAAAAATCTGGAGATGTCGAAAAGCAGCCTGACAAAGAGACAAACACACAAACAAATTCTGAAAAATAAAAAATACCCATTTATATGGCTGAAAGCTCTATCATAAGGAGAAAACAATTGTGATGAAACTGGGATTCGGTTTAATGCGTCTGCCCTGCAAAAGCGCAGACAACAGCGATATTGATATAAATAAAACAATGGAATTGGCAGACGCCTTTCTCGCTGCCGGCGGAACCTATTTTGATACGGCCTACATGTATCACGGCGGAAAAAGCGAGGTGGCATTCCGTCAAGCTGTTGTGGAACGTTATGCGCGCGACCGCTTTACCGTCACGGATAAACTCCCGATTTTCCAAATAACCAAAGCGGAAGAGATGCAGGCGATTTTTGAAGAACAACTACAGCGCTGCGGTGTAGACTTTTTTGATTACTACTGGTTGCATGCGCTTGGGAGTGAAAGTTATCAAACAGCACAGCGTCTGAATGCGTTTGCATTTATCTGTGAAAAGAAACGCCTGGGGCTCGTGCGTCATGTCGGTTTTTCTTTCCACGATTCACCGGCATTACTTGATCGTATTTTAACCGAACATCCGGAAATGGAATACGTACAGTTACAGATCAATTATCTGGACTGGGATGATCCGACCGTATGCGCAAGAGAATGTTTAGAAGTCGCAAAAAAACACAACAAACCGGTCATCGTGATGGAACCCATCAAAGGCGGTGCGCTGGCGAATGTGCCAAAAGATGCGGAAGATCTCTTGCACTCCCAAGACCCCTCGCGCTCCATTGCTTCATGGGCGATGCGTTTTGCAGCCTCTTGTGATCAGGTCATTATGGTTTTGAGCGGAATGGGTACCATGGAACAAATGCAAGATAATCTCTCCTACATGAAAACATTTGTCCCGTTAAATGAATCGGAAAAAAAGGCGGTAATGCAAGCGGCAGAATTGATACGCAACAGCATTGCTATTCCCTGCACAGCCTGCCGGTACTGCGTGGACGGCTGTCCCAAACACATCGCCATTCCGGACTACTTTGCCATCTATAACAACTTAAAGCGATATGGCGAAAGCCAGCGGGTAGGTGCCATGACGTACTACCAAAATCTGCGTGTCAACCATGGTGCCCCTTCCGACTGTATTCGCTGCGCCAAATGTGAGAACCATTGTCCGCAGCACCTGCCCATTCGCGCCTATCTCACACAAGTGGAAAAAGAACTGGAACACCATAAATAAAGCGAAACATTGGTAAGCTCCAAGACATCTTTTTGGCCGCTGCCCAAACAACGATATCAATGGAATTGATGTGATCAATGGTCATCATCGGCTTGTGCGACGTTTCAAAATAACCAGCCGCAAAAATAGGTGCAAAAAAATCGTATTTTCTTGTAAAAAGTTATTGACAAAGCCTTTATTTTATGGTATTATTTTGAGGTGGTCACAGGCCGTAGTTATGCGGGTGTAGTTCAATGGTAGAATTCCAGCCTTCCAAGCTGGTTACGTGGGTTCGATTCCCATCATCCGCTCCAGCTATGTACCTGTAGCTCAGTTGGATAGAGCAACTGCCTTCTAAGCAGTAGGTCGGGGGTTCGAATCCCTCCAGGTACGCCACATCGCAAGCTTTTTTTGATACTCGATCGCATATTCTCCAATCTTCGTACGGTTTCATATGCGGTCAAAGATGTGGTTTTATCGTTTTCATATTCCGTTCTTTTCAAAATTTTATATGGTGGGTGTAGCTCAGTTGGTTAGAGCGTCAGGTTGTGGCCCTGAAGGCCGTGGGTTCGAATCCCATCACTCACCCCATATTTCAACACCAATTTTGATACAATAGCATCAAAATTGGTGTTTTTTTCTTATTGTAACTTATGATAAAATTTTATACTATTCACACTAAAATGTTATTTGGAGAATAGATATGAGTGTTAACAATATTGATTTTTGGATAGCATTAGATAAATTGGTTGAAAATTCTGAAATAGTCATCGACAGACCTAAAGGCAGCTCACATCCTCGATTTTCTCAAATAATCTACAAAGTAGATTATGGTTATTTGAAAAACACATCTTCTATGGATGGTTCTGGAATTGATGTTTGGGTAGGTACTATGAAAGACAAAAAAATCAATGCCATAATATGCATTGTCGACTTAATAAAAAAAGACTCAGAAATCAAAATACTTATTGGATGTACAGAAGAAGAACAAGAAGTGATATATCGGTTTCATAATGAATCCGAATTCATGAAAGGCATTCTAATCAAACGATAATTCTAATTTTAATATAATAAATATCTTAGTCAATGAATGAATTGTCCCGCTTTTATCGGTATTTTTCTCTACTGCGTAAACACAACCGATATTTTTGGGCTTTCATTTTGACACATGCGTATCTCCACAAATAAATCGCGTACGGGACCGTGCGCGATTTTCTTTTTGATACAAATAACGAACGCGGATATTTGATATCGTGATACTTTTTCTCTTTACATAAAACGAATCGGTGGGATGAAATATTGTGGGTGGTTGATAGAGTATTTTATAATATTAAAGATTATGAAAAATTTGAGAAAGTTATTTGGTTGACTTTAATGTGACTATTTGGTATACTAAAAATGTAATTGTTAAAACAATTTAAAGGGGGCTTTAAGAATATGCCGGTAAATATCATTGTTGGAGCTCAATGCGGTGATGAGGGAAAAGGAAAAGTGGTTGATTATATCGCTCAGGAAAATGATGTAATTATTCGTTTTCAGGGTGGAGATAATGCTGGCCACACAGTGGTAAACCATTATGGCACATTCAAATTGCATCTGATTCCTTGTGGCATTTTTAATCCGAATGCAATAAGTTTAATAGGCACTGGTATGGTTGTTAACCCTGATGTTGTGCTGAGTGAAATAGATCAGCTACAAACCGCCGGAGTAAATGTTAGTAATTTAAGAATTTCGGATCGCGCACATATTCTAATGCCCTATCACAGAGATTTGGATTCATTAAAAGAACAGGACGATACAATTGGTGTTCAGCATATTGGAACAACAAAACGAGGGATAGGTCCAGCTTATGCGGGGCGCGCTAATCGTATTAATATTCGTTTTGGAGACTTGAAAGATCCACATTATGTTAGGCAAATTCTACAAAGTATAATCCCACAAATCAATCATCAATTATCGTATTTTGGTGGAACTCCGTATGATGTGGATACGTTATGCGATTTATGTAATAACTGGTATCAAAAATTAGGCAAATACATTATTAATGCGCTAGATTTTGTTCATTCCCAATTAAGTGAGAATAAGAATATTTTATTCGAAGGTCAGCTGGGCATAATGAAGGATTTGGATTTAGGTACATATCCTTATGTTACATCTTCAAATCCAATTGCTGCATATGCTATGGTCAGTGCTGGAATCCCACTTAAAAAGGTGACCAAAATAATCGGAGTTGCCAAAGCTTTTTCAAGTCAAGTAGGAGCTGGCCCATTTCCAACTGAAACAGAAGATGCAATTTTTGATTCTTTGCGTGGTACTGGTCAAAATATTGATGATGAATTTGGTGCGAGGACTATGCGCCCTCGACGCTTAGGATGGTTAGATATACCTGTCCTCAAATTTGCTAATATGATTAATGGATTTGATGAATTGGTAATTTGTAAATTAGACAAATTGGATTATCTAAAAGAAATAAAAATTTGTTCTGCTTATGAATACGAAGGAAGAATCATAGAATCGTTTACTGATACAACAATTTTAGATAAAGTTAAGCCGATTTATGAAACTTTGCCGGGCTGGCAATCACCGACTACTAATATTTCAAATTTTGATGATTTACCTGATAATGCGAAAAAATATATCTGTTACATTGAAAAATTGGTTGGTGTTCCTATAAGTTATATTGGTGTTGGCCCATCTAGAAACGATATTATCTATCGTTGAAATTTGTTTTTCTCATCGGGGCAGTTGGATTCTGTTTCTTGATGTGTTTAAATATTAAGTCGGTGTGGAGTTAAATCCTACAACGGCAGAGATAAAACAAGCTGAAAAATGATTTCATCTAAATTATCAAAAAGAACGCAAGAGATATAAATATGACTATGAGCACGGATCTAAAATGTATCTTCGCAAAGGAGAAAGTGTTACCTATCATAATGCACGAACAAATCAATCTGAAACAATCGTTGCAAAAAAGAGCGGATTTGTTGTTTTATATGATGCGCAAAGAAAACATTTAGAATATTTGGAACAGTTAGCAAAAGAACTCAATATAAAAATCAGTAAAAAATACGAGCATGAAACTAGTTAACAGATTATCTTTCTACTTCTTTGACACATGCGCATCTCCACAAATAAATCGCGTACGGGACCGTGCGCGATTTTCTTTTGGTACAAATAGTGAACGTGCATGTTTGACAGTGTGTTACTTTTCCTCTTTACAACAAAATGAAGCTTTGCTATAATGAAAACAAAGTAAGTATCAAAAGCAACGCCACACAAAGAGAGAGGGGCAATCGTATGACCAGAAAAAAACTTTACAGTGAAATCAGCACCTATGCCGTTGTGGCATTTGGCGCGATTTTGATGGCGCTGAACTATCAATTATTCGTGGTTGAAAACGGGTTTGCACCGGCAGGACTGAACGGGATTGCTACCATGATTCAATACAAAACGGGATTCAGCATCGGATACATGTCGCTGATCATCAATATTCCGCTGTGTATTCTCGCCTATCTGGTACTTGATCGCAGCTTTGCGCGGCGTTCCCTGATCTTTTCTCTCATCTACTCATTCGTTTTTCTCTATTTGCAACATCTGGGGCTGGAAAACCTGCAATACCGTTCCAACGGCAGCGACACTATTTTTCCAGTGATGCTCAGCGGTGTGATCAGTGGATTTGTTTATGGCGTATGTTTTCGCACCAACTCCTCTACCGGCGGCACCGACATTATTTCCAAATACATCAGCCACAAACGTCCGGAATGGAATTTTTTCTGGGTAACATTTGCATTGAACGCCGTTGTTGCCTTTGTTTCTCTTTTTGTCTATGCCAAACCCGATGCATCCGGACAGATGGTATACGACTATGATCCGGTTTGTTTTTGCATCCTATACTGCTTTATCTCCAGTTTTATGGGAAATGTCATCATCAAAGGAACGAAATCTGCAAATAAATTTACCATCATCACAACACATGCCGCTGAAATCCAACAAGAAATCAAAGACGTGCTGCGTCATACTTCCACACAAATATCTTCAGTCGGCTCTTTTTCCCATCATCAAATGACGGTTCTGATTTGTGTGATCAATCGTCACCAGGTATACGATCTAAAAAAAATCTTAAGCAAATACGACGGTACATTTTCGTTTTCCGAGACGGTCAACGAAACATACGGCAATTTCAAGCAAATCAAATAACATTACATGAAAAGCAGGAGCATTTCCACACGCGGAACTGCCCCTGCTTTTTTGACTATATAAAACTCCTTATTTTACGTTTGAAAAAATGGCACATCAAAGTTTCTTGATAAAAAGTGCACGGATGGCGTTGAGCACGGCCAAAATCATCACACCCACATCTGCAAAAATTGCCAACCACATATTTGCAATTCCCAGTGCGCCGAGCACCAAACAGACCATCTTAACACCGATGGCGAATCCAATATTCTGATACACGATGCGCAAACATTTGCGAGAAATACGGATCGCCTTGGAAATTTTCATGGGATCATCATCCATTAAAACAACATCGGCAGCTTCAATCGCGGCGTCAGAGCCCATAGCCCCCATCGCAATACCGATATCCGCACGGCGCAAAACCGGGGCGTCATTGATCCCGTCACCGACAAAAGCCAACCTGGCGTGTTCCGGTTTGGTTTGCAATAACGCTTCTACCTTTGCCACTTTATCTCCGGGTAAAAGTTCGCTGTATACCTGATCCACCCCAAGCTGTTCTGCGACCGATTCTGCCACCGCCTTTCTGTCACCTGTGAGCATGACCGTTGTGTGCACACCCGACGCGCGGAGCGCTTCCATCGCCTCTTTGGCATGCGGCTTAATCACATCGGAAATCACAATATGGCCGGCATATTGTCCGTCAATTGCCATATGAATGATGGTGCCAATTTGGTGGCAAGGAATATACGAAATGTGCAGCTGTTCCATCAATTTATCGTTGCCCGCCGCAACGGAAATACCATCGACCATCGCCGTCACGCCGTTTCCGCTGATCTCTCGGATATCGGTCACGCGCGTGCGATCAATTTCTTTGCCGTAGGCGCGCTGAATGCTTTTGCTGATGGGATGAGAGGATGCACTTTCTGCCAAGGCAGCATATTCCAGCAAAGTTTGATTGGCAATCGCGCTATGATGAATCGCATTGACTTCAAACACGCCGCGTGTGAGTGTCCCGGTTTTATCAAACACAACCACACGTGTTTTTGATAATGTCTCCAAATAATTGGAACCCTTGACAAGAATTCCCGCTTTGCTTGCGCCACCAATGCCGGCAAAAAAGCTGAGCGGAATGCTGATCACAAGTGCACAAGGACAGCTGATCACCAAGAAAGTCAATGCGCGGTAGATCCAAGTCTCCCATCCGGCGCCAAGCCCCATGGCCAAACGAACAAACGGTGGAACAAAAGCCAACAGCAATGCCGCAATACAAACGGCAGGCGTATACACACGCGCAAATTTGGTGATAAAGTCTTCCGATTTGGACTTGCGGGAACTTGCATTTTCCACCAAATCTAAGATCTTGGCGACGGTGGACTCGCCAAATTCTTTTGTCGTACGAATTTTTAAGACACCGGTCATATTGATGCATCCACTGATGACATCGTCACCAACATTGGCGGCACGCGGCAAGCTCTCTCCCGTCAGTGCACTGGTATTAAGTGTGGATGACCCTTGTATCACCGTACCGTCAATCGGGATTTTCTCCCCGGGCTGCACCACGATCACCGTTCCGATCTGTACCTCGTCCGGGTCTATTTTTTGCAATTTCCCATTTTCTTCGATGTTCGCATAATCGGGTCTGATATCCATCAAATCGCTGATGTTTCGACGACTCTTCCCCACCGCATAACGTTGAAACCACTCACCGATCTGATAAAACAACATCACGGCAACGGCCTCGGTGTAATCGCCACTTTTTTCATACAGTGCCAACGCGAACGCGCCGACGGTGGCAATCGTCATCAAAAAACTTTCATCAAGGACTTGCCGGTTTTTGATCCCTTTTGCCGCTTTGATCAAGATATCGTAACCAATGATCACATACGGGATCAGATACAGAACAAAGCGGAACAGGGGCGACACGCTCTCGGTCGGAACAAACGCCAGCACAACAAGCCACACCGCAGCAATTACAATGCGAGCCAGCATCTTTTTTAGCTTTTTGTTCATCACGATTCCCTCTTTCCTATACCTCTTTGCACAAAAAATCATATGAAGCAAATATTTTGTATTTCACATATCTATTTTTGTGCATAACACCTTTACAGATAGATCTCGCACGCATCCTCAACGCGTTTACAGTTTTTTACGACCTGTGGCATGACATCTGCCGGCTCTATCCCATCTTCAAATTCGACATGCATTTTTAATGTCATAAAGTTGACAACGGCATCCTTCACACCGGGCGTTTGCTTTGCGGCCAATTCCATTTTATTGGCACAGTTGGCACAATCAACGTCAATCTTATATACTTTTTTCATCGTGTTGCCCCTTTCTCAGAGAAACCATAAAAATCTGTGTACGTGCGCAAGACTTTGTTTATCTGCGCCTTTCAATTTAACGATTGTTTAATCGTTCAATACTATTATATACAAAGCAAAATGATTTGTCAAGCGTTTCGCGCATTTTTTTGACAGAAAAATTATCGAATACCGCATGAGAAAAAAAGAGTATCGGCAATAGCAAAAACACGGCCGAAATGCTGTTTTGCCATCCCTTGCATATCGGCAAAACAAATGGTACGGCTGTCTTAATCCGTACCGTTTGTTATATCAAATCCATTTTCGACTTTATTCAGATATGAGCAAGGGAGTGCAATCCGAACAAACAAATTGCACATGATTTTTTGTTCGATGAACGATCTCAGTTTTTGTCATGTATTTCGTCGTTCAAAAGGGGAAAATCACCGAAAAAGACTGCGTTTCTGCAAACGGGAAAGCGCGCGCAGCGGCTTTGACAAACAGCCAATATCCATAAAATGAAAACAAAGTGATATACGAAAAGCACTGTATCTCTTTAGAAAACAGCAACGGCGGAACGGTACCGTTCCGCCGTTGCTCCAACCGCCGCACGACGCTTTATCTGTTCGTTTTACATTTCTTTCCCGCCATGATTGCAATGATCATACCGCAGGCCCCGGCAACCATCAGAGCCGGCCATAAAAAGATGTTTCCGGCATCGCCCGTCTGCGGTGGCAAAGAGGCGTCCGTCCCGGTTGTTCCGTCTGTCTGGAAAGAAGCGGAATGTTCATGATTTTCCGGCTTGCCGACATCAGAAATGTTGGTGACACTGTCGACGGCGCTGATCGTTTCTATTTGCACATGACCGCACAAGGTGCATGTTCTTTCTTTACTGCCGTCCGTCGTTTCGGTCGCCTCTTTGGTGACCGTCCACGCGCCATAGAGATGCGCGCCCTCTTCGCTGCGCTCCCCGCAATAGCGACATTCTTTGTAATGATGATTTCCATCAAACTTGTACAAAGCATCGTGGCCGTGGGCAGGAATATCAGCGATATCTCTTTGATCCGTATAGGTCGTACCGTTAAATTCCGCTGTGGCAAGATACGTCGTTGTTCCCGTTTCCGTACAAGTTGCAGGAATTTTAATCTCAGAGGTGACGTCCGCTTTTATGTTTGCAATATGTGCGCTGTTGTTTTTGCAGATAAAAATGAACGTACAGGTTTTTCCGTCTTCACTCCAATCAAATTCGGGCGCTCCGTAATCGTGGCCGAACGCGCTGTTTTCTTCTTGCCGTGTATCGGTTGCACTGCAAAAGTCACAAACCGCCGTTTCCGTTCCGTTTGTTTCACAATCGGCATTATGATCGGAAACATAATTTGTAAATGTATGCCCGTTGTTGACAGTTACCGTATATTGCAAACTTTGGTTGCCTGCCCGGTCAAAAGCAATAACAATATATACAGAGCCGTTTGCGTTCAGGGTATCATCCGTTGTTTGTGAACCGTTCACCGTTACATAGGCAAAATTGTCGTCGGATGCGGCAAAGGTTATTTCCGCACAGTATGTTTTTCCGTCTTCCAAACCGCTGATAACCGGCGCGGTTGTATCGATTTTCAAAGACGTCGTATTCGGCGCAACCGCGCCTTTTGTTCCATCTTCTTTGTCGGAGCGCAGCAGGTATTCAAAATCACCGACATATTCGTTGAAAACAATTGGTTCCGTGCTCCATGTGCGTCCGCCATCCGTGCTGATGGAATGGCCGTCAGGCGGCGTTACGGTTACAGCGGTGTTATACCAGCCGTTTTCCCCGTTCGGTTCCCCGGGAGAAACGATTGCCTGCGCCGTATATTGGCGAATTTCAAATGAAACGCCTTCGGCGTTCAGCTCAAGCATATAGTTATCACTGTCAGCTGTAAGGGAACCCAGGACAAAATCATAGATTCCGGCAGCTTCACCGGGTTCTCTTTGCAATGCGCCTGAAACGGCAATATCTTCGGACAGCACATAGGTGAACGGTGTATCATCCTGGCCCGTATACTTGCCCTGCCCTTCATCCGGTGTTACCGTAACGATCTTTGGCAGAACGCTCAGCTTTACAGGTATGGCAATTATTTTGGAATCACCGTTTTCTGTTTTGGTAGCAGTTACTTCCAGATAATAATGGTAAGAACCGACATCTTTCCCGACAGAGACAGCATATGTGTTCCCCTCGGCGCCCGCAATTTTCTCACCGCCCGTGGTCTGTCCTTCCTCAGCCGCTTCGTACCACTGATAAACATAGGTATAACCGGGCTGTTCCGCAACATCCGCGCAAAGCTCTGTCCGGTCGTCATACCCATATATAACAGAAACATTGTCGGCTGTGACCGCCGGTACTTCTGCCGGGTCGGAGGTCTTGACATCAAACAGGTATGCAGTATCTACGGTACGTTCAGGATCCGATATACCGATTTTGGTATGAGCGGATTTATAAAAAAGCTCCCAGGCGCCGCCTGTCTTGGGCACATAATATCCGTATATTTCCAGCAGATAATACCCATCGCCGTAATCCTCGTCGGAATAATTTCCGGCGGATGTTCTCTCATCTTGCGGTCCGTTTACCGTAATGGTATTTGTTACATCCGGATGATCAAATAAATTATATCTTCCAAAACCGGACTCTTCCATACGCGGTCCCTGAGAACCGCCTTTCCATACATCTGTCCATTCATATTCGAATTTCACACGCACATCCGCATCTTCAGCCGTTTGAACGGGGTGAGAAACGGCAACGCCGATGGTGTGTTCTTTGTCATTGGATAAATTCAGTTTTGGATATGTGTTTTCCGTTTCAATCACATTTCCGTCCACAATGAATGCAACGGTCGGATTCTGCAAAACAAAATCCGTGTCCAAATACAGATCGTCGCCGTCCGGTTTTAAGACCGTTTGCGCCGTAAGAATTTTGCCGTCATATGCCCAGCCGCAGTCATAGCCGACAGGTGCGTTTTCAGCGGGCGCTTTGGGAATCTGATAATCGCTGTCTGCCGAGTATGACCCGTCGCCGTTTTTGCAAACATTGACAGGCTGACCATAGAGCTTCCGCTCTGTTACAGCATTCTCATCATCACCGTAATGCAGCGTAAATTCATATGTCAGTGAATTTTTATACGAGGTAAGCCCGCTCGGCGTAAATGTGTTTTTTGCCGCAGAATTATTAAAAACGGTCAAACGCCCGCCAAGTCCGTATTGATTGGTGCTGTCTGAAAATGCTTTGCCGCCGTAATTGCTTGCGTCATTTGTTTTTACAGTAATCGTTGTAACAGCGGGCGTATGATTAAACACTTCATCACCCATATCGGTGACCGAAGCCGGAATCGTGACCTCCGTGCCTGCCGGCAAACCGATACAGCTGCAAAAGCTCTGACGTCCGATTACTTCCAAAGTTTCCGGAAATTCAAAAACCGCAGTAGGATTTCCCCCGGCGGTGCGCAAAAACTGCATACCGGAACAACCGTAAAAAACGCTGCCGCTGCTCGCGGTCCCTATCTGTTTCAATGTCGGGGGGAGAATAACACCGGTGATACCCGCACAATCCTTAAACGCGCTCTTTCCGATTGTTTCAACCTTTGTGCCGGACAGATCCAGCACGCCGGACAGACTGCCGCTCATCGCCGCCTGTTCTCCGATGGTAACAAGGTTTTCAGCGTTCGAAAAATCAATTTGCACCATTGCATATTTGTCCGTATATTTTTTATCGCCGTCGTAATTATAATTCGTGATACACCCTTGTTTCTGTTTTTCGCTTGACCAACTGTCCCGGAATCCGTCCTTGCAAATCGTCGTTACGCTGTTTGGCAATTCGATTGATAACGACAGTTTCTCTCCATGAGGATTGTTTTCTTCAAACCAGCTTTTGGAAATTCCGTAATAGGTGCCTGCTGTAATTACCATCGCCTCCTGCGGAACGGCAATCACATGCTCCTCTTCTTCCGTGCCGATGGCAAACGTCGAAAAAGGAAACAATCCAATTACGAAACACAATGTCAAAATCAGGCTTAATATACGCTGTTTGGATGTATTCATATTTTATTTCTCCTCCATTTAATCATTGATCGTTGTATAACATAATCAGCATTATGTTACAAAGACAAGAAATAAGAAAACATCCATAACCGTTTGCAGGTATTAGAACGATTCGGTAAAACGCAAAGAAAATCGAAAAAGCGCGTAAAAAACAAAGCCTTTTCCACTTTTTTTGAAAAGGCTTGATCATTTTGTCTTTTTGAAAATATTTCTCATAAAAAAATATCTTTTTGCGAAAAATCCTTGCATTTATTCGCAAAATCTGATAGCATATGTTACAGCATCATATATTGTTCTCGTCACTTGCTACATAATGCTGATTATGTACTCAGCCGCCTTTCCGAGGTGGCTTTTTATAGGATCAGATGCAAATTTTCCATGCGTCTGCGGTGTTCATTGCCGGTGGAAATGATGTAAATCCGCGTGGTGTTGATACTGCTGTGTCCGAGAATATCTGCCAGTTTTGCAATGTCTTTTTCGATACCGTAGAATACTCTTGCAAACAGATGCCGCAGATTATGCGGAAACACCTTCTGCGGATTGACGTTTGCCTGCTTGCAAAGCCCTTTCATCTCCCGCCAGATATTGGTACGGCTCAGGGGCTTTCCCGTGCGAGTAACAAAAACGGAACCGGACTTTATTCCATGCTCCGCTGCATAGCGGAGCAGTTTCTTTTGCAGTTCGCGGACAATCAATACTGTTCTTGTCTTGTTTTTGAGTGTTACCACTGCTTCACCACGTTTGATTGCTTCAAGCGTGATATATTGCAGCTCCGAAACCCTGATTCCCATTCCGCATATTGTCTGCAGAATCAGATTCAGCCGCTCGTTGCCTTTTTGCTTGGCAGTATTTACAAGCCGCAGATATTCTGCCTTGGTCAGTTCCTTTTCTTCGGGGCAGTAAATTTGCCGCTGAAGTTTAACGGATTTCACCCTGCAATCCGACCAGCCAAGAAACGCAAACAGACTGTTGAGGCTTGCCAGCATAGAATTGACGCTGCGCACGGCATAGCGTTCGGCAATCAATTTGCCTTTGTAGGCGACGACCGTTTCCTTTGTGACATCTGCACCGCCTAAATATGCGGCGAAGCCCCGTACATCCCGCAGATATTTTTCCACGGTATTTTCACTTTTCTCCTCACTTTTGAGATAAAAGAAAAAATCCGCAATCAGTTCTTCACTTAAAATTCGTTCTTTCATGTGTATTCCCCCTCCGAATGTGTTTTTCTCCGATACCCTGAATCATCTGCTGTTCATTTTACCAAATGTCATGTACCTTTTTCGTCGCTTTGTTTTTTCATCCGCCAAAACATGAAAATCAAACAGCCGTTGTCCAAGATACGGACAACGGCTGTTTGATTTGATGCGGACACTGATATAAAAAAGCAGGATAAGATCGGCGCAATCGATCACTTTGTCCCGGACAGCGCCGCTTACACAAAGAGTGAACCAAGCTGATAAACCAAACATGTGACCAGCCACGCGACCGCCAACTGAAAAAATCCCGTGAAAGCCGTCCACGCCCAACTTTTGGACTCTTTATGAATGGTAGCGAGCGTTGCGGCACAAGGAATATATAGCAGACAAAACACCATTAAACAAAACGCATTGAGCGAACCAAAACCAATCCCCTGCAGTGCCGTGGAAAATTCCGTCATTCCTTGCGGGGAGCTGGCATTGACCACACCAAACAGCACCGCACAACTGGTCACGACCACTTCCTTGGCAGAAATACCGGCAATGAGCGCGACTGCAATCTGCCAAAAACCAAGGCCGATGGGAACAAACACGGGAACCAGCCACTTGCCGACGAAAGCAGCGAAGCTTCTGGTCATATCTGCAGCATAACCTTCCGGCCCAAAATGGAGCAATACCCAAATAATCATCGTAGCCAAAAAGATGGTCGTACCCGCTTTGCCCAGATAATCCTTGATCTTTTCCCAGACATAGATGGTAACCGTTCGAGCATCCGGCATTTTATATTCAGGCAACTCGATCATCAGATAATTGACACTCTTTTTGTGGTCAATCAAATGAATGAGTGCGGAAACAACAATCGCTACGACAATACCGATTAAATACATGGAATACGCAACCAACATGGCATGTGTTTGGAAAAACATTTCAGCAAACAAAATGTAGATCGTCAAACGCGCATTACAACTCATAAAGGGTGTGACCAACATCACCTTATAACGATCGCGTTTGCTTTCCAACGCACGGGATGCCATAATTGCGGGCACCGTACAGCCAAATCCGAGCAACATGGGAATAAACGCTTTTCCCGAAAGCCCGAGTTTGCTCATAATGCCCTCCATGACATATGCCACACGGGCCATATATCCGCTGTCCTCCAAGAGCGCCAAGAAAAGAAACAAAATCAATATATTAGGCAAGAATGTGACAATGGTGCCCACGCCACCGATGATGCCATCCACAACCAAAGAATTGACCCATTCGGCTGCATGTGCCGCAGACAATCCGTTACCCACAAGATTGGAGAGCCAACCGATCGCCAACTCAAAGTATCCCTTGATCCAGTCGCCCACCGTGAACGTAAAGAAAAATATAATTGCCATAATGACCAGAAAAATCGGAATCCCCCACACCTTGCTGGTCAATGCTTTGTCTACCGTCTCTGTAAAGACATCGCGGCGTTCTTTATGCAATAAAACCTCATTGATGATCTCACTGATAAAATCATATTTCTGATTGATGATATCCGACTCGTAACTGCGGTCCAAAACATTCGGTAAATCAACCGGATAGTTTTCTGTAATTTCCCGGTCCCCCTCCAATAGTTTAATGGCATGCCAGCGGGGATTTTTCAAATCGGGATATTTTTGGGTGAGCACGGGAATAATTTGGTCGATTTTATCTTCAATCTCATCGGAATACACCATCGTATATTCCTTATGATGATCGTGTAAATGATGAGACGGTGTCTTGTGCTGGTGAATGAGCGTATCGGGCGTATGTGCATTTCTATGATGTGCCGCTGCGTGCAACAGCACATCGAGACCGCGCCGCTTGCGCGCCGAAACGGGAATGACCGGGATACCGAGCATTTCCGGCAGCCGGTGCAAGTCCAATTCCATGCCGCGCTTTTCCACGATATCCATCATATTCAATGCCAACAGTACCGGTTTGCCCAATTCCAACAGCTGCAACGTGAGATACAGGCTGCGCTCCAATGCGGAAGCATCGACCACATTGATGATCACATCGACCTCATCACTGAGAATAAAGCGGCGCGAAACCGTTTCTTCCATGGTATACGAAGTTAAGCTATACGTGCCGGGCAGATCGACCAAATGTATATTTAGACCGTGATCCTGAATGGCCCCCTCGACCTTTTCCACAGTTACACCCGGCCAGTTCGCAACTTTCAGATTGGCACCGGTATACGCATTGAACAACGTAGTCTTGCCACAATTTGGATTTCCGATAAATCCAATCGTCATTTCATTGCTCACACTCTGTATCCTCCAAAACGGTAATATTTTTGGTAATGTGATACCCCAGGGCGAAACGCGTACCACGCAGCTTGATAATTAAGATCCCCTTGCCTTTGCGGTTTAATACCGAAACAGGCGTATTGTGGGTCATACCCAATGCCTCCAATCGACGCTGTAATGCAAACGGCAAGTCGATTTGCTGCACGACATATGTTTTTCCGATGCATGCATCTTTTAATTGCATGTGCTTTCCTCCCAAATCTCGCAGCCGGAAACGACGAAGTATCTAAAAAATGCCCCGATTTTTGCGTGATGTTTCTTATCATATTTTATCTTTTTTTCATGTGAACGTCAAGGGTCAAATGCTGCTTTTACGGAATTTCAAGAAAATCTTTTTGGGCAAAAAGTGCTATAACAGCCAAGATATTCAAATGCCGAAAATTTTTCATTCGGATCAAACAGGATTGACATTTATCAACATCTATGTTATTCTGAAATCAGATGAATGCCTATCATGAAAAGGGGGCGCAACGAATTTATGCAAAATGTTACCCTACCGCACAATCACGGGCAAGATATCACTGACCTTTTGGCACACATGCCAACTGAAGATCAGTTTCAAATTGTGGCGGAACTTTTCAAGCAACTGTGTGATCCCAGCCGGATTCGTATTTTCTGGTTATTGTGCCATTGTGAAGAATGCGTAATCAACCTCTCTGCCATGGTGGGAATGAGCAGTCCTGCGGTCTCTCATCATTTGCGGCAACTCAAAAGCAACAAACTGATTGTGAGCAAACGAGAAGGAAAAGAAGTGTATTACAAAGCAGCAAATACAAAGCAAGCACAACTGTTGCACCAAATGATTGAAAAAATGGTGGAAATTGCCTGCCCGGGCGCGACACAAACCGTTCTTTGAACGGCTGTCTATCTGATCAATTACCAAAAAAGCGTTGGCAATAAAAGGAGAACTCCATGGACCAAAACGGTTGGCAAGAAACAAAACTGGCACTGCAACATGTCGCACCGCATACCGTTACCATCTCCCATATGCAGTGCACCATTGAGCCAAACACGCAGGAAAACACCTGTTTTGATACAACTTCCATACAAATGCAAACCAGCGGAAAAGGTCATGTGGAAAGCTATGAAATTTTTCCCGGGCTTGCCGTTCTGTTTTATCAATTTTTAGCACAGCAAGTACATGTGGTGCATCCACCTGCCCCCTTTCTGTTACAAATCGATTACTGTGATCAAGGACGCGTTGGGTGGGACATGCAAAACGGCGATGCGATCTATCTTGGGACAGGTGATGTTTGCATACACAATTTGCATCACTGCGCCAATGCCACAATGCGTTTCCCGCTTGGATTTTATCGCGGCGTGGCAATACTTGCCGATCTGAAAGCGTTACAAATAAATAGTCCTGATATTTTTCAACAAACGGGCTTTGATCCGACTGCCTTGCAAAAACGATTTTGCAAGGACAATCAAGCATGCTCCATCCTATCCTGTGCAGATACACAACATTTGTTTGCGCCGCTATGTGACGCGCCACACGCACAGCGTTCCGCTTATGTGCGCCTGAAAGCTGTAGAAACACTGTTGTACCTGTCACGTCTTTCCCCGGAACAAACGCGTGGCATGAGTCAATACGGTGCGCAAAAAGTGGCGTTGATCCGAGAAATACACGACTTTTTGATTGCAAATCCCGCCCAGCGATTTACCATTGAGACCCTGTCTAAAAAATATTTGATCAACACTTCTTCGCTCAAAACGATGTTCAAAGCGGTTTACGGCATGCCGCTGGCCGCCTATCTCAAAGAATACCGTATGAAATGCGCCATGCGCTTATTGGCCAACGGAGATACCAGTATTGCAGACGTCGCCGCAGCGGTAGGATATGAAACACAAGGAAAATTCACAAAAGCATTCAAAGCATATGCGGGTACGCTCCCCTCCGAATTTCGTCGACAAAGCCGACATCTTTCCGATGTTGAGCAAGTGTAGGAAAAAAACGATGTGACAAAGACGTTACAACGCGACACAATACCTTGATATCTTCAAAAACAGAACACCGGCTGTTGCGGGAAAGCAACAGCCGGTGTGTATTTTCGATCATTGTCAAATAATAAGATCCATGCTTCACCATACGGATCTGAAAACATATTATTTTTCCGATAGCGGATTGTCGGAGGAAACATACGTCACGCGATCGTCCAGCAAATTCATCAATGCACGACGAAATGCAGCAGGATGAGAAGAAAAATCCAATTGCATTTTTTCTGCCGTCAAACGGTTAGCCACCACGACAGACACGGTCAACATATCCTCAAATTTTTCGCGAAAACGGATCTCAAAGCGACATCTTCCATCCGGAAGATCTTCAATCGCATATCGAAAATCCGATTTTGTCTTTTTTAAGCTGAGCAGCATTTGTGCGTTTGCAAGCGCTTTTTCTTTGGTGGTCATCAGTAATTTGCCGTTGAGCTGTTCCGCCACTTCCCGTCCCCGTGGCGTGACCACATACCACTCTTTCTCTCCATTTTTTTCAACTCGAACATGGCCGCTGTCAATCAAGTCCGGAAAATTCATACAAAAATCGAACGGAGACACCAATCCGTTTTGCACCACAACATCGTGAATATCTACATATTCTAACGGACGCGCCAAACGATACATCAAAAATAAAATAAATATTTTAATATCGCTTTCATCATGCAGCGGCGCCTGCAAATAGCCGCCCTCATTGGGATGCAACACGTTTTGCTCCTTTCTTCATCTCACCGGTCTGAAAAACAATCGGCGGATACAACATCAAACAATTGAACGACATTCCAGATAATACCGCTTATCATTGGCATGTCCCATGGAAAATGTTTTACGCGGAAGTGCACCGTCTTTGATGACACTCAAAAACAATTCCGATTTTTTCATACCGTCAAACAAAAAGCCAACGGTATCTTCATCCTGACAAAGATTCTGCACTGCATCCACGCCATGAATATAATCCAAACGAACATCAGGATGCTGCTGCAAATAAGCATCCAAAAACGATTGCAGCGACGCCACCGGCAATTGCGCGGTAGGATGCGGCAAAAACAGAGACGTACACTGCCCATTGTGCCACATTTCAAAAGAATGCCCCGGCGTGTTTGGTTTCGTTTTTACATCTGTCATCATGCCGGGCGCGTATGCCTGCCAAGCTTGCAGAAGTTCTTGTGGCTTGACATGAAACAGTACACGATAGATGGGTTCAAATTCCAATGAAGCATCATGAATATTAACCAACTCCGTCAATGCATACCGTGCCGGATGATTTTGTGCTTCTTGCGGCGTCAAGCGCTGTTTCAAATTCTCATAACACTGTTTGGCTGTGGCAAGAGAGTGATTGCCGTCACCGACCGCAAACACCATAGGTTTGTCGTGAAGCGACAACTGGTACCGTTCAGAATATGTACGTGCATCTCCCAGTTTTAACATGGTCTGATCCACCAAAGCCCATTGCGCATGCGTGAGCATACGTCCTGTGATGTGTCCGCCGTTTTGCATAAGCGGCGTATCATATAACACACGCATTTCTTCTTTTTGCGCATTCAGAGCCGAAAACATCGTATCGTTTGGATCATCAAACAACAACATGACATGCGGTAGTTCCAACGTCGCGTGCTCACGGATACGAACGCGCGGCGGAATACGAGATAAAACCGTACCCTCAGTGGCACGAATGGCGCTTTGCGCACCTTTTTGAAAATCGTATTGCTCCAAATCAATCAATCCCATCAAACCGCGGCGCGTTTTTCCATCATGCAACACCCGCTCGACATATACATATCCAAGCGGCAATGTTTGCAGAATCGTTTGACGATATTGTAACATGGTTTGATTGATTTGCTCGATACGTTCAGAGACACCTCTGTCCTCCAGATACACCTCAGGAAAAATCATATGCAGCGTGGAGGGATCTTGTCCCACAATTTTTTTCGTTTCTTCCCAATATTCCGGCTGGGAAGTATATTGATCACACGCTACCACACACCAAGAAGATGAAACACCCGTGCGCGGTAAACAAATCTCTGCGGGAAGAAAAAACGGATTCATGTATGGGACTCCTCCTTCGTCTCTTGTTTGAGTTGTTGTAATAATGCAAGGCGCTTGACGGAATACTGATAAGCCGCTCGAAAATCCTGACATTCAGCACAACAATGTTCTAAGCTTTGCAACACATACACGTGCAATGCAGGATCCGGGGGCATTTGTCGCTCCAATAACGCGGTAAATATTTTTTTTGCCTCCGTATATGCGCCCTGTTCCATCCGCCGCGCGCCATCAAAAGCGTGGCGATAGCAAACATCTTGAAAAAACGGCGTGCCGGACGCGTCATCTGTTGTGTGGTCTTTGGCGTGATGAAATGCAGAGATCAGACGAAAAAAGTCCGCTGACTGTGTCACAAAATCCTGTTGTGTCCAATTACCGCTACCAGAACCGTAATACAATTCATCCAACAAATACTGATACCGTGCAATGACGCCGCTGATTGCTGTGGTATCATAGCGCGTGCGTTGACTATACCATAGAGCACGATTGAACGCATCTCTCGCCTCAGATAGTTTTTGGTTTTCATAACAAGCTGCGCCACGACGAACATAACACTGACACAACAGCAAACATACGCCGTCGTCGCCCCCTTCGGATGACTGAGCCAGAGCAATGGCAGCATCCCAATCGCCGGCATCATATCGACGGAACATTTTTTCGCGCAAAGCCGTCGCCTGGAACTCCCCTTCCTCCGTCTCATCTGCCAGTATTTGTGCGGGCGTTATATCCAATTGCCGCGCAATATACTGCAGTGTTTCCAGAGATGGCTGAATGCGGCCGGTTTCAATCATACTGATCATTTCGCGGGAGATTTGATCTCCTGCAAGGTCACTTTGCGTCATATGACGCGCTTGACGCAAGGTGCGGATTCGTTTTGCAATGTTCATCTTGCCCATCCGTTATTACAAAAATTTCGGTTGAAAACAAAGAGTCTTTCTCCACCGCCTAAATATCATCAACACAAAGCTTGTTTTCAAATTGGTACCGATACGCCCGCGGAAAAACAAACAACCCCATGCCGAAAAACGTACACGGGATTGTTTGTCTTCACCAGGTTCATCACCTTGACCGGTGCGCTTAAATGCGCTCTTTGACCTTAGCCGCTTTACCAACTCTTTCACGAATGTAGTACAGTTTGGCACGTCTGACTTTACCGGTACGAACAATTTCTACCTTTTCCACATTCGGGCTGTGCAGCGGAAATGTCTTTTCCACACCGACACCGTATGCGATACGACGGACTGTGAACGTTTCAGAAATACCGCCGTTCTTTTTGGAGATAACCAATCCCTCAAACAGCTGTGTACGCTCTCTGTTTCCCTCTTTGATCTTGTTGTAAACGCGCGCGGTATCACCCACGCGAATCACGGGAACATCCTTTTTTAATTGCTCATTTGTAAAAGCCTGAATCTTATCCATTGTTCAAAGCTCCTCCTTGTATCCTACGGACGTTCGTGCCGAGCTTGCAGAGGACCGCCCTGTATTTTGCTGATAATATAACAACGATTATCATGTCGCATCTCAGACACAACATCACATACAATATGCAGTGACGAAAAAACGCTGTCGGTAACAAAATACCGACTTGACACACGCATAAGTGTTATATCTTTTGTAGTATAGCACATTTTTTACCAAAACACAACGGAATCTGGCAAATCATGTATGTAAATAAAGTGTGAATTACTGTGCGGAAATTTCTTTGAGCCACAACCGGCGCATTTGCAACGCCAAGCCACGATGAGCATGGGGGATCTCATCTCGGCTGATGACAAAATCCGGAAGAGGCACATGACCACGTAACAACGTCGTCAACTGCTCACGCAACCGTTTTTCGGGTTGTTCAACGGTACATGGGAGTGCATTTTCAATGACGATCGTATCACAGCGCACACACAAGATATAATTATACAGTGCCATAACCAAATCGGGGAACGTTTCATTTTCAATCCCGTTTTCCAGTAACACATCGGACAGCGTATGCCCGCCACGCACAAGCATTTTACCAAAATCACATCCCAATGTGCCAAACAGCGGCTCTCCATGATATAAAACGGTGCTGTTGATGTTTTCCGAACTCAGTGAAATGTACGCCACAATTTTCTCCATGTAATGATCGATCATGTACATGTTACTCACAGCAGCAGCTGCTGTATCCATTTCGATCAGTGTTACATTCTCAGAAAGAATATCGTGCAAAATACCCCGGATGTGAATGGTGGAAAGTTCCGGAATACGGCTATCCTCCACGGTATCCAGCATTTCATTGTATTTTCCGGGCACACAGACGCCGACACCGATACAGTTGTTCCATTCCAGTCGTCGCAAAGCGAAAATCTTCACATTTTTCAGAAACAGATAAATATTTTCTTCGTAATAAAAATCTTCGCTGTATTCATATTCCATTTTATCCAATACATGCAATGTCACGTCAATCACCGTTAAGGAAAAGCGCGAGCTGGTGAGATCCAAGATGACACAAAATTTTTCCGCATTGAGACGCACCAATCCCGCCTTGCGTCCGGCAGCGTTTTTGCTTTCTTTTATCTGTACAATCACATCATGTTCCAAAAGCGCATCTACCACTTTTCCGACTGTCATTAAACTAAGTGATGTAGCCTGCGCAATGGCAGCACGACTGACCTGCTCATTTTCGGCAATGACGCGGAAAATGTGATCGACGCTCTCTTTTTTGATCGTACTTAAATGTATCTCTTTCAACGCTTTTTCACTCCGTGCTCTATGCTATTTAACAAAGTATCAACCGACACCATTGTACGCTGATCAAACGAATGAAAACATTCAAATAGTGCGAAGCCTGTTTATAATCAAGCTCGCATTATTAAAAGAATGACATCTCGATGTAATAATTATATCAAGCTTGCATTTTTTTGTCAAGAGAAGTCGTAAAAAAGAACAAAAAAGCACAATTGAAGCAACAGCAAAACGTTTTTTCAAAAACGAAAGGACAATTATTAAAACAAATATAATATTACTAACAAGCCCTACGATGAGAAAGTCATTACATACACACAAACATCGGTTTGCACCGAAAATTTGTGCAGCAAAGTGGATTCCATACAAAAACGCAGTACCATGTTTTCATGGTACCGCGCCCATCGGGTAAGAATGTATGTCAACCGAGCGTTGACAAACCGAACTTTTAGGATGAGAAAACGTCAACGGCGGCGCCGACCTCGGTGAGATTTACGCTTTGTGTTGCCATTTCCGTACGTAAAAGCTGCTCCAACGCTGCTCTCTGATAATCGCTTTTTTCCGAAGCAAACAGTTCGTCCGATACAGAATATCCTGTTTTATCGTTGCGGTGAACGATCATATATCCATACACCGTTTTAACCACACCGCTGCTTTCTCCCACCTGTAATGCAAAGCAAGCGTCCTCCAGCGCACGATCAGCCCAAAATCCCCGACAAAACAGATCCCCCTCGGGTGCAGCAAGCGTATCCTCGCTGTATGTCTGCATCAGCGTCTCAAAATCTTCTCCGCTTTCCAGGCGTGTAACAATAGATTGTGCCAAATCCAGTTTTTCCTGTACTTCTGCGTCCGTTGTGGGCTGCAAAATAATATGCTGGCACAAAATAAAATCGTCCCCCTGCATCAATGTGCGAAGTGTTGCATCATCGTCGGTAATGCTCCCATCTGCAATATACGATTCCAGCAATTTTTCTTCCAGATATTCCACCTGTGCCTGGTATTGATAAAATGCCAAATCCATACCGGACGCTTCCAGCGCCTGAAGGAAAATATCCTCCCCGCCGTACTGTTCCATTTCATCCAGCGTTTGACGGGCAATTTCATTTTTTTCTGCGGTCGTGAGCGATACGCCGCGCTTCTGCGCCAAAGAAAACACAGCGCGATTACGTTGCACGTAGTACTGTGCCGTTTCTATCACCCGTGTAGTCATTTCGGGATTCACCGTAAAATATGACGCGAGATCTTGATCCAATTGCGCTTTTGCATTGGTGAGATAATAACGGTATTCCAAAGTTCCCACCGCCTCTCCGTTCACGGTCATAGCAGTATCTGCCGCGTCGGGTACTTCCATGGGAGCAATGGTCGCCTCTGTTTGTTGTGTCTCATCGGCACTTTGCTGTGTTTGCTCTGTTTCACCGCTCTCTGCGGGATCCGTTTCATCCTCTTTACAAGCGCTTAAAAACGTCGCCGTCAAAATCATACAACAAAGCAACAACGCGATTTTGCGTATCCATCGTTTTCTGTGCATAAACGACTTCCTCCTATATTTTCTCGGTATACCAAAAGCACACACGAAACGTTTCAAAAATACGTCCTTATTGTAACAATGTATTATTTCTATTGTGTGAGGATTTTATGAAAACAGAAAAAACAGCGCGGATTTGCCGCGCCGAGTCATGGTACAATATGATATGATATTAGATGTTCTAAGTGATGAATTGACTTTTGAAAGAAAGAGAAGTATAATAAACAAAATGGACTTACAATACAGCCCTTTTCTTTTATTTCTTTTTACCAATATAAAAATCACATCATTGATATTCTAACCACTCAATTGTGCCGCATTTAATTTTCAAAAAGGCGGTCATATCGCTCCTATGCGATATGACAAATGGCACATATCATTAAAATTGATTAGAATCACAAGTGATATCATAAACGACGGGGGCAACGGACGCAAGCGTTCTGATTCCGATATTTTCAACGTCCTTTCCGTTGCCCTGCCGCCGGAATTTTTGTCTTTTTGCCGCAAAGACGTTCCGTTCTGTCGGATACAGCGGCATCTGCCAAAGGTAGAGACCTGTTTGTGATCTCTTATTGCCATCATATGTTGTTTTTTTATTTCGGTCACTCACACATGTGGCACAAAGGCACAGACAACTGACTCAAAACAAATGTTGCGTACCATTTTACTCCGTCAAAAAAATAAAGCGGTACATACCATGGCTGTTTATGATCCATATTTTTCAAACATTTTATTGTTAAAACTCCATTTGAATTTTTATTGGAGCTACAACAGAAAGGAATGACATCATGTCTATCATTCTCTCTCCCTCCATTCTATCTGCGGATTTTTCCAAACTGGGGGAAGAAATACAAGCAGTGGAACGCGGCGGCGCCCAATATCTGCATATCGACGTGATGGATGGGCACTTTGTACCAAACATATCCTATGGGCAACCCGTGATCAAAGCGCTTCGGCCGCACAGCAAGCTCTGTTTTGATGTGCATTTGATGATTCAAGATCCTTTGCGCTACATCGACGATTTTTGTGCTTGCGGTGCTGATATTATTACTTTCCATTTAGAAAGCACCGATGAACCGCAAGCTGTGTTGCGCGCGATTCATGCCAATCACAAAAAAGCAGGGGTGGCAATCAAACCATCCACCTCACCCACTGCCCTTGCCCCCTATCTTTCCGCATGCGATATGATCCTGGTAATGACTGTAGAACCGGGGTTCGGCGCACAAAAACTTTTGCCTGAAACACTGCAACATGTACACACGGTTCGACAGATGATCCGCAACGCGGGTGCGCAAATCGATCTGGAAGTAGACGGTGGGATCAAAGCGGAAAACATTGCGCTGGCCGCAAAAGCAGGGGCAAACGTGTTTGTTGCGGGATCGGCTGTGTTTGGTGCCGCCGACAAAGCGGCTGCACTGCAACAATTGCGCGCAGCGGCCATGCAAGGTGCAGCACAAGCAGAGTGAGCAGATATTTTTGAGCAGATATTTTGATATAACGCAAAAATGCGACGGATACGTTTTTGGAAAGGATACACGATGAAACACAACGACGCCAAAACAAAGTCCAAACAAAACAAAAATCAAAACGTTCGTGCCAAATCAACACCAAGTGAAAGCATTACCATTGGTGCCTATCTGCGTGTTTGGTACAATGTTGCTGCGGTGATATTTGTATTACTTCTTGGTATCATGCTGCTACTACCCATATGGTTGCTTCATCAGTCGGATGCATTTTACCGTTCCTTTCGCTTTGGTTCGGTTGGAATTGCTTTTTTGATCAGCATTGTGGCGTCGCTGTTGATTGCCTGGGGTATCATGGTGCGCCGTCGTTCACGCGGAAATTTGGCGCATAAAAAATCGGGCGTTATTTCATATTTACTGCGCGTGTTTTTCCTGACTGCTGCCGTGTCGCTGCTGTTTTTTGCCCTCCTCTCCTTTTTCTATCTGGATCAAGCATCTGTGACATATGAAAACCCGGAACAACAAATTACCAATTTATATTTTATCGGTATTTCACTCAAACTCTATCTTGCCGTTTTGGTATTCAGCTTGATTTTTTCTCTGGGTTCCCTGGTGTTTCGTGCACCGCTTCTTCATCCGATGGAAAAGCTCCTGCTGCATTTTTTGTGCAGTGCAGGAGGTGCCGCTGTGGTGGAACTGACCATTTGCAAATCGTTTACCTCAGATGCAGTTTGGCTTGGCGCCTCTGTCACCTATCTGGTACTTTATACCATCTTTGGTGCAATCTATCTGTTGGCGCAACGCCTGCGTCAAAAACAGCAAGCGCAGGAAACATATCATTCGCTGTATCGGACCAAAGAATGATTGATGTATATACATACCAACAGATGTGTTTATTTGTTCACCAATGTCATTCGATGTTTGAACGACGAAAGCAACTGAGGTATACAAAAATTATAAAAACGGTTATTTATTAACTCTACGATACATAGAGTTGAAAAATTCTACGTCTCATATGTGTTCAAAATCTTCTCGCTATCGTATGATTGAGCCAGAAGAAAGGAGAACCGAATATGGATCAGATAAAAATCGGACGATTTATCGCCGAAAGAAGAAAAGCACAAAAGATGACACAAAAAGCGTTGGCGGACATTCTGCGAATCAGTGATAAAACCGTTTCCAAATGGGAGTGCGGGGGTTCACTTAGATAAAGATACCACATCAATAATCCCACGCTGACTTTTGCTCAACCGATACAGCCAGAGGGCTGGATAACAAGAAAAGGCGGTATGCGCCCCGTGGAGGGGTAGCGTACCG